>Ga0209636_10000139_pt1 | contig 59624 bp, 47 predicted proteins | sample DeeMarSWOR152_54_FD_187464 | JGI IMG/M metagenome (GOLD analysis project Ga0209636, IMG submission 187464) | Marine sediment microbial communities from White Oak River estuary, North Carolina - WOR-1-52-54 (SPAdes) (version 2) | ecosystem: Environmental > Aquatic > Marine > Intertidal zone >...
CTTCATCGCTCTTTTTACATGAGAGATTATTGATAGAGAAGAGTGAAATCAAGCAGATGAGCGAGATGAAGAATTCCCTTGGGATAATTTTATTTTTCATAAAGTTCTTATAGTATATCCCCAAATTCTTCGCCCCCACTTCTTTGGAAGAAATCCACACGAATGGGATGAAGGCCTTTCTCAAGGATGATCTGACCCATGACTTCGGTGGGACCGTGCAGACCGTCATTATCGACAACAAGCTGATCTCCGAGGTACAGACGGCTTCCATCGTCGGATGAGACGAAGAAAGAGTACAGACCGCTTATGGGTACCTTGATTGAGCCTTTGAATTGAAAGGCAAAATATTCTTTTCGCGTTTTGGGAGAGGTGGCAAAGGTCTCTACTATGCCCTGCGCCTCAGGGATGAGGACCATGAATTCAGGAAGGCTTTCCCATTGTCCATGGAAATAGGAAAAATGCAATCCAGGTTCCCCATTGGTATCCTTAAGTGCTGGGCGTGGAGGGACCTTTCGATAAGTTTTTTCTGTTACACCACTTAAGGCCTGGTTGTTTCGGAAAATCTGGGCCTTGATCGTAGTTGTTTTATCGATCTGGAGGGCGTTCTGATAGATCAAAGATTCCCTGGTCGGGTTGCTTCCGTCAAGAGTGTAGCGGAGTTCTACGGAGTCGAGATTGCTTGATAATTCTACCGCCAGATTTTTGTAAAAAATATCGCTTTCAGCGAGCATGCGAGGGGAACGGACCACTTCAGGCTTCTCTGAAAACTCAAGAGTGATAACAGCTACATATGGATCAGGGGAATTTTTTGGCAGGGAGATGACTGCAGTTCCGGCTTGATAGTCTATGTTTAATTCTAACTGGGGATCTGCGAGCAGATAAGCTTTCTGTGCTCTACTTGCCAGACCCGGCACAGAAAGCTTTCCATCTTCCGGCCAGTCAAACACACACAAAAAGAGTTTGTTTCCCTTTGTCGTGCTCCGCCCCCAATCCAGCTTCTCGAAAAGACTCGCTGATGTTCCATAGATGCTCTCGCCGTTGGTCCTCATCCATTCTCCTATAGCGTTAAGGCGATCCACACTCGGCTGCGGAAGCAGGCCTTCGGCAGTGGGCCCGACGTTCAGCAGAAAATTTCCTCCCTTGCTTGCAATATCCACCAGCTTCTGTATCAGATCCTCTGTAGATTTCCAGTTATGATCGTTTTTGTTGTATCCCCAGTGGTCATTCATAGTCATACAGGTTTCCCAGTCGTATCCGAGTCCTGTGGCAGGAATTTCCTGTTCGGGGGTACCAAAGTCTCCAGAAGCTGTCTCTGGGTCATAGGTTCCTGCCATTCCTGCCCGTCCTTTTCCTACCCGGTTATTGATGATGGTACTGGGTGCAATTGACCGTACAAACTCATATAGATCTACTCCTCTCTCCCTTGTCCAGGTGTGTTCCCACTCTCCATCAAACCACATCACTCCGATCTCTCCGTAATTGCTCAGGAGTTCTTTGACCTGACCTTTCATGTAGTCTACATACCGGTCGAAGTCTGCACCTTCGGCCGAACGGGTTTCCCAATTGCGTCTTGGTAGATAATCAGGATGGTGCCAATCCATGATCGAATGGTACCAACAGATCTTTATGTTTTGCCTGTGGCACTCATCCGCGAGCTCTTTCAGGATATCGCGTTTGAAAGGAGTGGCATCCACCACATCATAATCTGTCATCTTGGAGTCAAAGAGGCAGAATCCGTCATGATGCTTGCTAGTTATGACAATATACTTCATCCCGGCTTCTTTGGCTTTTTTAACCCATTCCTTTGCATCGAACTTCTTAGGATTAAATTGGAGAGCATATTTTTCGTACTCTTTGACAGGAATCTGTGCCGTCGTCAAAATCCACTCGGCATGACTGGTTTCTTCCTTCCATTCCCCGGCAGGGATTGCATACAGTCCCCAATGGATGAACAGGCCGAACCGGGCTTCTCGCCACCAACTCATACGGTTTTCGTGCTCTGCCTTCGTTTCTTTCTCCGCCAGAGACTCTTGGCTCTCTATTCTTGAAGGTGGCTCTCCCGATTTTTTACAGGAAAGGAATCCTGGAAAATGCAAGATAAGAATTCCCAAAAGAGTAAACAGAGTCATAAGATCTTTTTTTTTCATTTGTTATGCTCTCTTTATTGGATTTCTGCCTCTTTTTTCTATCTGGCTAGATCGGAGGATCTGAACATTATTACCCAACACGCTTTGTTTATGAGGAGACCGACAAAAACCCTCAAAAGCGCGTCAGATTAAGTTAGCTTTTATCACTGGAATAGAGCATATGTCAATATCTTACTTGTCTCTCTCGAGAGAAATATTCAGCGGAGCGGTCTCTCCATGTTTTTCCTTTCCCATATAAAGAGTCACGTGCGGGAAATGGATTTCGATGTCTTTCTCGTCGAATATTTTTTTCAGCCGTCGGTTGAATTTCCGGTCTGTATGCCATTGTTTGATCGGTTTATTGGTGGTCCGCGCTTTGATGATAACAGCGGAATCAGCAAATTGGTTCAGGCCTAAAATTTCGAGAGGCTCCAGTTATAGATCATATCAAAAAGGCCTCAGTATTTGAAAAGTATTCGGAGGAGACAAACCCTACACTTGAACTGTCAGAGGAGATATGTTATTTAAAATAAGGTGGTTATCGAAGTTTTAACCTAACGGTTCATGCATGTTGTCCTTAGAATATCTATCACGATTGATTTTCAGAGTTTCTTCCCCCTTTCTAGACTGGACACTAAAAAATTTATCTTCTAGTCAGAGGATTCATAGTCTGTTGAAAGCAAGGGAGGATAAACATTTCCGAAGGATCAATGGGTTGAAAAGAATATTGATCATTGCCGGAATCAATATAGGGGATGCGATTATGGCTCAATCCTTTATTTCTCCCTTGAAGAAATCCCACCCAGAGATAGAAATCAGTTATCTCTATCAGCGAAGAGGTTATCCCCTGATCCGGGCGAATCCCTGTGTTGATCAACATTTTCCTTTGATCAAGAGTATAGGATATCCTTCCAAAAGCGACTTCAAGAATTTAAAAAAAGTGATAGAAAATTACAATTTTGATCTAATCTTCAATTTTTGTCCCTATTTTTCTTCCAAAGATTTTAAGTCTGCACAAACGGTTGTTATTTATCCGACTCGGCTTATTGCCAATGTGATCAATGCCTATGCCTCGAACGAGAGTAGGGCTCAGATCTTATTCCAAATGAATCGGTTTGCTAATGAATGCATAGAGAATATTTCTCCGGGCGCGCAGGAATGGATCGAAGACTGCTCGGCCTTTGCTTCCAACGTCATTTATGTGAATGAAGAACGCATGTTGAGGGCGAAAAGGATCATAGAAAGATTGAATATCAATCCCCGCTCGAAAAAGATCCTTTTTAATCCTGATACCTCCTGTTCATATACCCGTATCCCCTTTGAGTTCCAGGTAGAGTTGATTAAAGGGATTCTTTCGGTTAATAATATCACCCTTCTTCTCAGCTGCGGATTCAGCCTTCCAAACATCGAAAAAGAGCTGTTCAAGGAGATTTCGCCATCTCTAACAAAAAAGATCACTGTTATCCCCAAAGATACGCCGATCGATGTCTTTGCAAGTTTGATTGATCATTCTCTTATGTTCATCACTGGCGATACCGCTCCCCTTCATATTGCTGCAGCAAGAAGAGTGACCGTGGATTCGGATAATTATTTTCGCAACTCAACGGCTGTGGTTGGCATTTTCGGAGCCACCAGCGGAAAAATATACGGATATGATTCCTATTCCGATGCATATCTCCCGAGTGCTCAGGATGCTCCCTCTAAAATCTTCGAGGCCAATCCCGATTGCAAAAACTTGACCTGTATCGATAAAATCTTCAAGGCATGTCCAGAAGTTAGATGTTTTGATGGGCTCGAGCCCGGTCCTATCGTTGATTACATCAGGGATTATTTGTCTTGGGGTCTTAATCCATGTAACCGAGTCCACGAAGCTTTCTTTTGATCTTTTTTTCCTCTTTGAGATCCGATTTTGTAGTCAGGGATGGATCATTTGAACGTCCTTCTTCCAGTTCTTTTTGTCTTTTTTTCTCCAGGCTTTTGTAGAATGAGTCCAGTTCTTTACGCATCTGCTGTGCAATGCTCTTGTCTTTGTCAACGATATTGTTCGTTTCTTCTGGGTCTTTTTCCAGATTGTAAAGCTCCTCGGATCCGCCATGGACCATTTGGCAATAGTTACATAGGCCTTGGCCGTCTGGGGCATAAATGTATTTATATTTGTGAGTTCTTAGGCCGATCTTTCTCTGTACATAGGATTCCTCATGGAAGCAGTAGGGTCTTATTTCCTTCCTGTCGTCGTCGATTAGAGGGAGGAGGCTTTTCCCGTCTGGCCTGTAAGGAACAGGATCGATTTGGAGAAGATCCCATAGAGTAGGGAGAAGGTCCACATGTTGCACCAAGGAATTAACTCTCCGGGCGCTGGAGAAGGATTTAGGATAATACAGGATAAGAGGGACATGAGTGGTGACATCATAGAGACCATGATGGTCGAAGAAGATATCATGCTCGGTCAGACTCTCTCCATGGTCTGATGTAATAATGAGCAACGTATTTTTTTGTTGATTTTCTTCCCCGAGTAATTCGAATAATCGCCCGATATGCTGGTCGACATATCGGACGGCTCCTGCATACTTGGCCAAGAGGTTCTCTTTTGCGGATGAACCCCCTTTTTTCTTTATCAAATGTTTCCTTGGATAGTTGTAGGGGGTATGCGTGTCCCAATAATGGAGGAACAGAAAATATTTCTCTTTTCCTGATTTTCTCAACCACTCCTCAGCGATACCGGTAATGATGTTCGCATCCTGCAATCTTGCCAGTTCAAAAGTAAAAAAGAAAGTGCTCAATACGTCCTTGATGTCCTTCCATAACAAAGGTGGGGATGATTTCCCCTTTTTTCTTTTTTTGAGATAAATTCTAAGTAGCCCTATATGGGCAATCATGTATTTTATGTGTGTGTAAGGAATGGTGAAAAATGTGTAGATGATCTTTTTGATTAAAGGTTTTTCGGTTTTATATCCGTAATAATCAAATCCTTTTTTGAACCACCTCCCCATCCAATCCACTGCATAGGTTTTATATCCGAGAGGCTTCAAGATCTCAGCGAGCAATTTTATATTCAGTTTTTCGAATGTTTCCCTGTCTTCGGTTTTAACCTTGTCTCCGTGGTGGATGATCCCATGAGTCCTGGGGTAGCGCCCAGTGAGAATCGTCGTTAGGCTTTGATCCGTCGTGTTCCATGCAGAGAAGGCTCTTTCAAATAGAATTCCCTTGCTGGCAATTGTATCAATGTGGGGAGAGGACGCTGTTTTTCCACCGTAGCATCCGAGACTTCTCGCTCGAAGGGCGTCAATCACTATCAGAATGATGTTCGGATAATCCTTTTTTTCCATTTCTTGAGGGGGTTTCAATAATCATTTGTAAAGGACTTTAACTTTTGGCCTCGGCTTGGGCTCTTCAATTTTCTTTTTGCTTTGGCTTCTATCTGTCTGATTCTTTCTCGAGTCACCTTGAATTGTTGCCCGATTTCTTCCAGTGTTTGTTCATTTCCGCTACCGATGCCGAACCTCAACTTCAAAACCCTGGCTTCTCGCTCGGAGAGAGTTTTCAAAGCCTCTTCTATTTGTTTTTTGAGATTGTTTTTAATCGTTTTATCCTGAGGGGAGAGAATTTTTTTATCCTCTATAAAATCTTTCAGGTGACTGTCTTCTTCATCGCCTATGGGCGTTTCGAGAGAAAGAGGTTGCTGGGAGATTTTTATGATCTTTCTTACTTTGCTGATGCTCAGGTCCATCTTTTTTGCAATTTCTTCGTATGTCGGTTCTCTCCCCCGTTCTTGGACAAGGGCCTGAGATACCCTGCGGAGCTTGTTTATGGTTTCAACCATATGAACAGGAATCCTTATCGTTCTCCCCTGGTCAGAAACTGCCCTGGTGATTGCCTGTCTTATCCACCACGTTGCATAAGTGGAAAATTTATACCCCTTTTTGTAATCGAATTTATCAACCGCTCTCATCAATCCGGTGTTTCCTTCTTGGATCAGATCAAGAAAAGGAAGACCACAGTTGATATATTTCTTGGCGATGGAGACGACGAGTCGGAGGTTGGCTTCTACCAACTCATTTTTTGCTTTGTTTCTGCTTTTCCTGGCAGCAGATATTAACCGTAAGGTCTTTCTCAAATCTTGAGGTTCGAAGCCTATTTCCCTCCGATAAGATCTTAAGAGGGAGTTATTTTTGTTCAGTTCTTTTTTCAGCTTACTTTTTGTGTTTTGACTTCTCGACTTTTTGTAAGACAATCTGAGTTCGTCTTTTGTCTCTTCAAGATGGTTAATTGTCTGCAGTTTATTTTGGAGATCGGTGATGATTTCCTCCCAAAATTCCATACTAATATTCAGATTTCTGAGGATGAGACTTGCCTTGACCATGGGGCGCTTTTGCAAAAAGCTGAATTTTTTTCTCAAGGAGTAGCCTTCTAGGTATGAACTGAGGTCGTTAAGTTCTTCGATCTTCTCGTAAATTTGCTTTTTTCTTGCCTCTAATTTTCTCTCAGAAAGGTCTTTTTCGTACAGTTCGAACATTTCGTCTATGATATTTGGTTCCTCATTTGCTTTCTCCGCCAAACAAAGGACTCGATCGAGTGCCAATTTTGTCTTAGAGAGAGCCTTGATAACTATCACTTCGCATTTTTCTATTTGTTTGGCAATAGCCAATTCCCCCTCACGAGTAAGAAGAGAGATATCTCCCATTTCCTTTAGATAGAGCTTCACGGGATCATCTGTTCGCTCGAGCTCGTGAATAGGAGTAAGATATTTCTTTCTTTTAATTTCTATATCTCCTTGCTTCGTCAGGTGATTGGTACTTGTCGTAATTTGCATCAGCATTTAAAGTCTTTGTTTTCATTTATTTGCATTCTCTCATATTTTTCAAAATGAGTCAACTCCCCCTTCCTTAAGGACCATAAATTCAGGTCCTGGTACGAGGGTGGTTAGTCTTTTTGGAGTCCTATTTTATTTTTTATAGGGAGAAGAGGAGCCTAAGCTATATCTGCATCGTCCTTCAGATAATTTTGGTCAACAGGCCTTGATTGATTCTCGTTGTGAACGGCTATGAATCAAGGTTCAGATTTTTGAGAGGAGGATAGATCTTCAGGCCTCCATACTGGGGATGGTGCTGGATAATGTTTCCGAATCTGTCAAGCATCGGGAAGTGTCGTTTGTATCCATATACCGAAAGGAAATTTCTTAGAGAGAGATCTTTATAGAGGACTCTTATCAAGTCAAAGGCTAACAAAATACTGTCAAGCATGTGCCATATAGCCAGGTCTTTGGAGCGCTGGTGGGAATGGGGAAGTCCCGTTATGTTCAGCACCTGGTGATCCTCAAAAGCTTTATCACATATGGCCTGGAGCAGAAGGCTGATTTCTAGTGCATATCCTCCAAAGGGAGAAAATTCCAGCCAGGCATTAAGAGGAGCTCCCTGATCTCCGTGCAAGAGAAAGGTGAACTGTCTGAGCCACCGACAGTGGCGTTTATGGCTGAGGTAGCGAAAGACTCCCTCGAGACGCTGGGTTACTCGTCCTCCTCTATAGATGTATTCACGCCAAACACTTTCCAGTCGATCGTTGAGTATCTCTCCAAGAAAATACACCCTGTTTTGAGGAGCGAAGATCTGTTTTTTTTCTTTGATATCTTTTAGAATTGAGAATAGTTCGGAAACTTCTTTCTTCTCTATACCTAGTCCCAAGCGTCTTCGCGCGGTAGCCAGATCTAAAATAGACATTGTGACATCCAGGTAGTCCATGGGTTTGAGGCGTCCGTCGATGATCTGTCCCTGGAGCTCGTAGGGCAAGATGATCCGGGGACAACCGCTTTTAATGAAGCTGACCTTCTTTATTTTTCCGATGGTCTGATCGATCTCCTTATCTGTTGTCTTTTTGTGAAAAGATAGCACCCAGGGAGCAAAAAGCATGAAATAGTTGATCCAGTGATATTGGGTATAATCGTCGTCAACAAAGATAACCAAGACTTTTTTTGGGGAATATCGCTTCTCTCTGATTTTCTGTTCGATCAATTTTAAGCTTTTAACGACGTTTTCTGCTTTCCCTGGCACCTTCCTGGGAATAATCACATCTTTTCCATCCTTTGAAACCAGTTGATAGCGGTCAACAAAAAGAACTTCAATTTTCCGTCTCTTGCACCAGTTACAAAGACTTGACGGCCCATAATCACCTTTTTGATAGCTTAAGAATATTTCACAGAGCCCCTCTTTTTTGAACCTGAGCAGGGTATTCAACAGATGACTCCCTGTCCAGAGAGCCTGGTCACCCCTTCCCCACCAACTGACCATATCAAAAAATATTTTGAGTTTTGATTGCTGAATAATTTCTTTTACTAATTCGAGCAGAGGCATTTTAAATCTGTGATTTTCATCCAGAAACAGAGAATAATCCACCTGCACCAGAGGATTTTTCCTCGAGGTGCTACGGATAAATCTATCCCTCTCATAGAGTTGGATATTCCGGAGCTCTAGAAATTGATCGAGTCTCGATACTTTTGTTGTCAAGAGACGTTCCTTGGTCAAGGGGCGTTCGGATTTTTTGAGACTAAAGAGAACTCTCGCCCCTTTCTAGGCCTTTTGTACAAAATGAGCAGGAAGAGCGCTTATTCTGTTCCCTTTGCGGTCAAAATATAAGCATTTAAGGAACGTTTGTCAAATTGCTGAAGCTTTAGGAAATGCTTCCTTGGCATAAGTTGCTTATTCGAGGGTTGAGTTCATAGTTCAGGCCTCGATAAGGCAGGAAGGAGCGCGCGTTGGTTTTAATGAATTACAGAAGAAGATTCGGTGAAGGATCTGTGTATGTATCCTATCATGACGAATCCGTCCTTGTCAGGAGGAAGCTTAATCTTGAGCCATTCCTCCAAGTCTTCTTCCACCTCTAAAAGAGCACCCAGAGGAAGGCTTTTTATTATGCTGCCTTCGTTGCTCGGTTTTGTCCTGAGTACAGCATTTTTGTTGACAACCCTTACAGATTTATCTTCCTGAGAGAGCTCTGAAGTAAATTGACTTGGATCCTTTTCCTCAGAATCTTCGGTTTTAGGGCTTTCTTCCGAGGCTTCTATCAACTCAGCTTTCATTAGATCTTGGAATAATTGTACTGCTGTTTGGCCGTATAACTCCTCGCTGACCTGAAAAGAGGGATTGTATTTCAGGACCTTTTGGAAAGAGTCTTTTCCTTGGTCTGTTTTATTCCAGCCCTCTAAGAAACACAGCCCAGATAAAAAATGAATTTCTGACAAGATTTCGTTTTTATCCTCGACGCTCTCGTCTGCTTGGGCTTGCTTTTCTAATGCAGCAAGAATCAAAAGAGAATCAAGATAGTCTCCTTCCAAGTAGAGTTTTCTTGCCTTTTCGAATTCCTCCTCGAGGTTAAGACGTCCTGGGGACGAAATCAATAAAATGCTGAATGTTCCACATCCGATAAGTAAGGACAAAAACAGACCGACAACTATCCTTTTATATTTTTTAGGCATCTTAGCCTCCCTTTATCTTGCACATCCTTAGTCATTTTGTGAGACGCAACCTTCCTTGCCCATACTTGTTATCTATTCCGCTGGAGCCAAGGTCTAGTGCTCTCTCGAAGAGAATGCTTTTGATCTGCTGCGGCGTGAAGGGTGTTTTATTCAAAAGGAGGGCGAGAGCTCCTGCAACATGAGGAGTAGCAGCAGATGTCCCGTAAAATCCTGATGTCCCATATGTGATTCCAGAAACGCCAGAGGGTGCGACCAAGTCAGGCTTTATTCTTTCATCCGCGGTTGGACCTCTAGAGCTGTACCTATGATAGGAATCATCTTGCCAAGAAGTTGCACCAACTGCGATGACATGGGAAGATTCTGCTGGAGTGACAAGGCTTCCATAAAGTTTATAATATTCGATAGGAGCTGAGGTGTTGAGGATATGGATATTAAACTTAACATTTTTTTTAGCTTTATACTTTCTGATGGCGATTCCCCATTTGGACTTCTGATTCGGGGATATTACGGAGATTGTTTCTGTCGGCCATTGGCTTCCTGTCTGTCGGTTTGTAGATTTGTCTGCTTGGACCCAGGTTGAGCCATTCCAGTGGTAGAGATACAGGTCATAGTCTTGGTCTGAGCCGCTGTATTCCATACCATTCCAAGTTCCCCAGTCGTTCCAGCTCATGAATATCCTTATGGGTTGATCGGCACGGACGGGAAAGCTTAAGATCTCGTCGTTTGAATCGAAATTGTGCCAGCTATCATCATCTGAGTCTTTAAAGCGACCTTCCCAATGATCTTGGGCTTGATTTCCTGCTGCCGAAACCCAGACGATCCCGCTTTCTGAGGCTCTTTTAACATCCTCACAAATGGGCCCTGTCCCATCGCCTGCGCCGATATTGAACCATCCCATGGAATAGGAAACAATATCCACATCCTGGTTCATGATCCAGTTCACGGCGTTGTGATGTTCCACATCGGTGTTGAAATTCACCAGCCAAAGCCTTGCTTCTGGTGCCATATCATAGACGATTTCGGCACAAGCTGTGCCATGCTTCGATGAATTGAGTTTTCCATCTGATCTAAATGATTTCTTCTCGATCGAGGGAGGAAGTTCTGATCCTAGCATAGACTTATATCCTAGGAATCCGGCGTCTAGCACGCAAACCTTTGGCTTCTCTTCCTGTCGGTATGAAGGCAACGCATGCCATTGATCGGCACCAGTCTTAGCTACGCCCTCGCTGGTCACCATCGGATAAGGTTTCAATGGGAGCCGTATGTATTTTACGGTTGGATAATAAAGGAGATTTTCCAGCGTATCTAGAGAAACAAGGCTCTGGACACTGCCATTAGCGGAGGCTTCTACTCTCCCTCCCAACGCTTCAATCTGAGAGCTCACGATATGTGCCATCGTTTTGACATCTAGAAACATGCTCAGAGATTGTGCTTGAGCGACTACCCGGAGAGAATCGTCTACCATTTCGATATCATGGAGGCTGGCGAATTTTTTTGCTTTTTCGATTCCTTGGTTGATGTAAATTTCCAACATTCGGTAGAGCACCGATTCCATCTTCGGAGTTCCTTCCTCATATTCTGTGAGAGGAGGGAGATCGGTGAAGGAAGGATCTTCGGATTCCCAATGCATAAGGCCAGGCAATAGCAGTGCTAAAGGGCTAAAGAGGAAAATAGCCACAAACAAAAATTGGGAAAATTTTGTTTTATTCTTCATGATTCACTCCTTACCGATTGAAGAAAAACTTCACACTTATCCCTGCTTGGATGGAATTGAGTTTGATGCTGTCGATAGGTCCAGTTGACTCGACCTGGCTGATAGTGTCGGCAAGGCGCCAATCGCCTTTCATCGAAGCTGTGTAATACCTAACATCCAGGTTAAGGGCGAGACTTCTCATAATGAAAAAGTCTATGCCACCACCAAAGTGGAACCCAATTGAATGTTCAACACTTTCCTCGATATCGAAACCCATGGCGTTCCAAGAATTCACGATTTCGTTATCCAGGGTGAATTTATTCAGGTGGTAATCTCCTCCTCCTACAAGATAGGGAATGATCAGGTTCTTTATGGGATATCGGGCTTGAACACTCAAGGTGAATGAAATGGCTTGAAACAGGCCCGTGCTTAATCCCCCTATAGTTCCTGTGACATTGCTCTTATAATAAGGCACTCGCAATTCAAGGGCCAAGTACCGTGTGATCCCAAAACCAAGGGTTCCACCATAATTTATGCCCTTGTCAAAATTGCTCTCAGAAGGCATGGCATAGCCAGCGCCACCTCCAATCCATAAGGAGGGAAGCCTTTTGGCCGTTCGAACAGCAGGTTGGATTTCCTGCAACTGTTCGGGAGCAGGCTCTGATTCTTCCTCCGGAATTTCGAGCATGCTCTCCAGAGGCTCCTCAGGTTCTGGCGGAGCCAATTTTTGTTTTTCATAGGTTTCGTTCACTATACTGTTATGGATGTACCCAGAGAGAATGAAGCCATCTGTGTTGGGGGGGAGGTTTACCCGATACCAGTCATCCGACTTAGCCAGAGGTTTGAGTTCAACTCCAAAAGGCAGTTGGTGGATGACAGCGCTTTTTAGGCTAGGCATCAAGCGAATATTCGCTTTTCTCACTTTGATCGTGATTTTGGTCAGCACTTCTTTTAAATTTTCTTCTGTCGGCTGTTCTTTGTGCTCCTCAAGACTCTCTGCTTCTTGATTTTTTGCTTCTTCTTCCGTTTGTGCCTTCATTTCTTCATCCTGCCTTTCCAGGTTTTTCACAGCCTCCATGCTCTTCTCCTCTGTCTTGTTCTCCTCTTCAGCTTCCTCTTTTTCCTCAGTTTTGACTTCCACTTCTTTAGCCGTCTCCCTCTCTGCAGATATCTCGGCCTTATGCTCCTCTTCGACCGATTCTTTTTCTTCCTGAACTGATTCTGTCAACGGATTGACTTGTACGGTGGTCTCTTTTTTTGTTTCTTGCTTTTCTTCCGTTTCTTTTTCTTCTTCAGCGGTGCTTTCAGCTTCAGATTGGAGCGTCAATTCATCCTGCTTTGTTGTGACTGACATCCCTTCAATTTCTTCAGACGGTTCAGGACTTTTTGGTTTCTCACTTACAATTTCGACTAGATTAATGTCGATAAATCCCGTCACCTGTGCCATTCTTTTCTTGGAGTAATAGGAGATGTAGAGCCATTTTTTGTTATTTTTGCCTGTCTGGAACAAAGTAACGACTGTTCCTCTGCTGACGGTATCGATGATAAAGCTGTAAGGATTGGACTCAAGATAGATGGGAGCTTTATCCACGATGACTCTGGCTTTTTGAGCCTGGGGAGTCTCCCCTTGGTCTTGGGCTGTTATGAGAAGGGGAGCCAGGAGAACGAAAAGGACACCAAGGAAACATGTTTTTTTCATGATACTTCTCCCTATGTATATTTAATTGATTTATCCTGCTTTCTTATGGGGGTCAATCGCCCATTAGGGTGAAAGGAGGGGTGATATTTTCTCACCTCAAATTTCTGGGGAAGCCCTCTCAGTTGTCTTTGCCATCGGAACAGTCATATCCATGCTTTCACTTTTATTTATCGGCAGGGTTGGTTTGGAAGAGATTCAGTTTAATTCGAGGACAGTATACACGATCACTAAATTATTGAATGTCTGGCGCGGCGCCCGGTCCTAAATCCAATTAGGTAATTGAGTATACTATCCCCGAATTCAGGGAAGAATGGCAAAAACTCGTGCTGGAGCGCCTGTTCCTTCCTTGATCAGCATGGGGATAACGTAGAGTGTAGCTCCTGAAGATGGCAACTTATCAAGGTTGGCGATGTTTTCAAGGGCGAGTTTATTCGCTGCAAACAGCACTTGATGCACTCTGAAGTTCTTGGATTTTCCGTAGTCAATGCTGGGTGTATCGATGGCAATTCCAGTTATATCCCTGCTTTCCAAAAGAAATTCCACAGATTTTACAGAGAATCCTGGAAAGCTCAACTCTGGAATGGCGGCCTCACCAGTTTTTTCAGTACCGAGAACTTTTTTCTTATCCGGATAATATTTGGTGTCTATGCCAGTGTACATAATGATCCAAGCTTTGGCGGGAATTCTTCCATACTCCTTCTCCCAATCCTTGATATCTTTCTCTGTCAGAAGATAATCACGGTTTTTTTCGCATTTTTCCGTCACATCAATTTTGACAGCAGGGCCGATCCATTCCTCCAATGGGATCTGATCGATAGTGCGCCCGTTTTGGGCAAAATGGATCGGGGCATCGGCATGGGTTCCACCATGTTCTGAGGCGCTAAATTCATTCGAAGCATACCACCATCCGCTTTCTGAGATTCCCCAGGACACCTTTTTAAGATGGAAAGACTTGGCCGTCGGCCAGTAGATAGTATCCTCATCGTAAGGATAGGTCATATCCAGCAGTTTGTGCTTGGTCGGCTGTGAAAGAAGAAAGATTGCAGCCACAAAACATACCATAAGTCCAGGAAAACATTTCTTTAGGGTTTGGGATGGAAAATTCATCTTGAAAGCCTCCTTTAGAGGTGCTGATCCTCTATGAATCTTCGTTTCTTGGGCGTATTACGCAATGATATATTACGATGCTCATTTCTCTTTATACGAATTATATGAATGCAGGATCTCCTGCAGCTATGCTTTCTGGAGAGCATCAACGCGCTTTCGTGCGTCTTGGACCTCCTCGATCCCGGGATCAGCATCTTTCCAGAGTTCGAGAAATCGTTCATAATATTCGAGAGCGCGTTTTCTCTGGCCTTTTTGCTCATAGATCATTCCCAGCGTGTAAATGCTTCGAGCATAGAAATCCCCGTGGCTGAGCCTCCCCAAGTGAAGAGAGAGCACTTTTTCGCATTTTTGTTGTGCTTGCTCCAGGTCCCCAGCTTTGTAGTATGCTTCTGCCAGGGAACTGATAAACCATGCTTGAATCTGAGGGAAATTATCTTCAGGGGCATACAATGATTCTTCAGCTCTTTTCAGAAAACTGATTGCTTCGGTTATCTCTCCTTTTCCCAATTTTATCGTGCCCATGAGATGATTGTAATGCCTCAAGAGCTTTTTCTGCATCCAGAGCGGTATCCCCTCTCTGAGCTCATCTGCTACTCTTGACGCTTCGTCGAAGGATTTCATATGGGCGAGAGCTATTCCTTTTGCATGCAAAAGACGAGTCTTATTTGATATGCTTTCTGCTTGAACATTACTTTCCAGGGCAATGTCAAATTCCGGGAGAGCCTCCTCAGGGTGGCCTGTTCTCAGAAGGAAATAGGCCAGAGACTCATGAAGAATCGGGGTCATCGAAAGCTGGTTTTTTGCCTGTTCGAACTTACCCTGGAGGAGGTAGAGGTTGGTCATATGGTATCTTCTGTCCGAGCTTCCTTCAGGCAGTTTTCGGAATTGTTGTTCTGCAGTTGTCACATCGCCATTCAACAAAGAAATTATTCCCATGTGTATGTCATAAGAAAGCTGAATTTCGGGAGCAAGAGAAAGAGCATTTTCCAATTTGGCTATGGCAAGTTCATATTTTCCTTGATAGAGTCGGATTTCGGCCTGCTTCAGAAGGAAACCTATCCGACCAGGATTCTTCTGGAGAAATCCCTCTAAAGTCTCAAAGGCGGAGTCGTACAATCCCGTGGCCTCATAAGTTTCAGCTAGATTCGACGTTGCGAGCATATCATCAGGATTGTTTTGGATATTTCTTTTGTAATGGAAGATGGCCTTATCCCATTCCTCCAATTCAAAATACAATATTCCGAGGTTGGTGTTGCCGATTCGATCATCTGGATAAAATTCCAGCAATCTCTGGTAGGCCTCCATAGCCTTGTCATAGCTTTTTTCCCAAGATCTGTAGTAATCCGCCTCGATAATATACCGTTCTCTCTCTGAAACCCTGCCTCTTAGATCAAAAGCCTTCTGGATTGCATTAATTTTTGCAGGATTCATACCAAGATTACTGTAGGACATGGCAACCGATCTCCAGGCCATGGCAAATTCAGGGTCGATTTCAAGGACTTTCTGCATTACAGAGAGGCTTTTCCAATAATCAGCCTGAAGATGGTATGTTCTTCCTTCACTGTAAAGTTTGTAAGCATCTGGAGAACTGGTAGTTATGGTTTCTATCCTGCTGTCGACATCTGCCGTGATTTGTTCCTCAGAGAGTGCCAAATGAGCCTTGATTCGTCTAGTGAGTTCATCCACCATGGCATAGAAACTTCTTTCCCCGGTTCCTTCCACGCTTTCTGAAGCGATGAGCTCTCCTGTTTGGCCATTCTGGAGGGTCGCGTCGATACGGAAGGTGTCTTCAGCCCTAGTGAAATTGCCTACAAGTATTCTATCTATCCTGCCCCGTGAAGCCACCTCTTTCAGGATCTCTGAAGAATACGACTCGGCATTAAGCTGTCCTATGTTATCGAGAATGTTATAAAGAACCTCAGCGCTCATAATCCTTATGAGCTTAGATTGGGAAAGGTCTGTGATCAGCAAGTCTGCTAAGGCTATCCTCCAATGGTCCAAACCCTCATCTCCCGTGTTGTTCTTGAAATACATGACCGCGAGTGATGGCTTATCGGATGGAGGGAGATAAGTCTGCCTTTGTGGTAGAAACCGCCATATGACAAGCCCGATGATAATGACAGCGATAAAAGCCAAGATAGGAACTAAAATTCTCTTCGCTGGGAAGGCGAAAGTGACTGATTTTTCTGTTACAGATTTCTTTTTGGGGATGACTTTTTCTGTGGTTGGCAGAGCTTCCTCGAGTCGCTTCAATTCTCCGAGCAGCTCCTCTACACTTTGGTATCTTTTTTCTTTATCCTTTTGGAGGCATTTCAGGATTATCTGGCTGAGATCTTCAGGAATTTGAGCGTTGAACTTCTTAGGATGAGGAGGTTTCTCGCTCTTGTGTTTCATGGCTATGCTCATCGCTGTTTCCCCCTCAAAGGGAACTCTGGCTGTCAACATTTCGAAGAGTACGATTCCCAGCGAATAGATATCCGACCTTCGATCCACATATTTTGATTCAGTCTGTTCTGGAGACATATACTCTGGAGTGCCAATCATGGCACCCCCTGCGGTTGTTCCTTCCGTTTCGAGTGAACGGGCGATGCCAAAATCCATAATTCGGGCAGTCCCTTCTCTATCGATCATTATGTTCTGTGGCTTGAGGTCACGATGTATGACTCCCAATCTGTGGGCTTCGGCCAATCCTTCACTGACTTGCTTTGCGATGTTTATAGCCGATCCTATCGAAAGCTGTTTTGTCATTCTAATCACATTTTTCAAGGTCTCACCAGGTATGAATTCCATGGTGATGTAATGGGTACCAGACTCTTCGCTGAGGTGATACATGCGACAAACGTTTTTGTGAGAAATGCGACGAGCCATTTTCAATTCGTTGCTAAATCGTTCGATAGTTTTACTGTCAGCGATTTCAGGCTTTATAAGCTTGAGAGCCAATTCCTCATGAATCTTCTTGTCAAGGACTCTGTAGACTCTCCCCATGCCCCCTTTTCCTAACTCCTCGATGATCTCGTATCTACCGGCAAAAACCGCGCCCCTCTCTAACTCTTTGATAGGGATTTCGAGAGTTAATGTCTTGGCCAATTCGATTTTTTCAGCAGGATAAAAGAGCGGCATTCCACAGTTGCCACAGAACTGAGTGCTGGAGGGATTTTCATGTTGACATTTTGGGCATTTCATTTTGGAATATTCCTCGTATTTTCACCATTTATATATTCATGATAGACGGTCAAGCAGGATGTGTCAAAATCAACTTGATGGAGAGAAGCGTTTTTATATAATCTTATGATAATCACTCCCCGAAAGAGTGCCTTTTTTGCTCCTTGTTCAGCCTGAATTATTCAGGTTAGTTATTGAATGCTCTTTATGACCGGTTCTCTGAATATGCCTTCCTTTGAGATTTATCAATTCATTTTAAAGAAAGAATCCTCTATGCCGGTGTTGAATTTGATTTCTGTGAGAATGATTTTCATGTATTCGGCGCCGTTTTGATAGGTCGTGATAGAATGAGGAATCATCATACCGTTGACTTTCTTGTAATCTGAAGCAAACTGTTCGAGTTCCACTTCTCCTGCTTGGGAGCTCTGTGTGCCTTTGGATTTTGTGGTGAGGTAGGTTTTGCTGTCCACGTAAAGAGTAACCTTGAAGCCGTCAGAATAGGTTTGTTCGAGGACAAAATGATCCTTTCCATCGATCTGTTCTTTACCTTTGAGAGAGTGACTGAGACCGTATTTTTTTGGATTGAGTATTGAAACGCTAGGCATGCTCTCTCTCCTCATGCCGGCAGCCTGGATCTCCGGCATCTCTTCTGTTGCTCCTGTCTGAGGATTGACCCACCAGGCCATCGATCCGTCATAGGCTTGGGTAATAAGCATGCCCATCACTTCCACATCCACACGCCTTTTGTCTGGCTCTTTTTTATAGACGGTGATGGTTCCACTCAAACCCATCTGAGCCAATTCTATCGTGCCACTCATGGTCGTATCTTGGAGACGTTCGAGAGTCTTTTTACCGCCCTGATTTTCGATCAATTTTTGTAGGATGTCCTCGACCGATTGAGCGGACATAGTTGAAGCCGCCAAAATGAAAAGAAAGACACCTAAGAAAGAAAATACGATAGCTTTTTTCATGGTAGAAACCTCCTTTTTAATCATCGTCTTAATATACTCATTTCTATTACGTTTTTATTCAGCAAAAGTTTAGGGAGTGTCCTTCGGACCGAAATTATTTTCAGAGAGAAAAAAAATTACGAACAGATAATTCAGTGATCGCGTATACTGTCACCAAATTAATTCCCAAAATTAATTGTAGAGCTTCTTGTTTATTTCGGCGAGCTGTTCAGGATCCATTTTAATTATGGCACGGTCATAAGTCATCAATCCATTCACCTCTATTTCCACATCGGTTGTCTGGGTGTAGACCGCAGCAGATAATCCTCCCTTAATCAGCTCTTTCAGTTTATCGATCAGCTCTGCGTACGCATCTGTCAGCTCCTCGGGATTTTCAAAACTGCGGTATCCCCAGTTCTTTTCTTCCTGCCAGGTGTGTCCTTTTATCGGAAGTCCCAAACCGCCAAACTCTCCCAACACGGCCGCACGATGGGGTTCGTTGGGTGGGGCATCAGGACCGGGGTAGGAATGAATATCATGCACATCACCTGCTCCTCGGTCGGCCCACCCACTGGCATTGTCCACCAGACGTGTGGGATCGAGCTCTCTAATCCTTTCCACAATGCGTGCGGTATCGTACTGTCCCCACCCCTCATTAAAAGGAACCCACATCACGATGCAAGGATGGTTGAACAATGTTTGGATCATACCTTCCAATTCGAGTTCGAATTGTCGGGCTGATTCAGGAGAGCGCAGGATATCTTCGGCTTGTCTCCCGATATGGGCATCGCCATTGGGCATGTCCTGCCAGACAAGAACTCCCAGCTTGTCGCACCAGTAGTAAAATCGTCGCGGTTCGATCTTAACGTGTTTTCGCAACATATTCATGCCCAGCCTCTTGGTCATTTCAAGATCGTAACGCAAGGCCTCGTCTGTGGGAGCTGCATACAGACCGTCGGGCCACCAACCCTGATCTAAGGGGCCGATCATGAACAGAGGTTTATTGTTCAGAAAAAGCCGGGTCACCCCTTCAACATCCTTTCCAAGCGATATTTTTCGCATGCCGAAATAGCTGTCTATGCGATCGATCTCTTTCTCCTGGCTGTCTCTCAATACTATGGTCAGGTCATATAGGAAAGGAGAATCGGGAGACCACATTCTGGGATTCTCGATAGATATGGAGATTTCTTCCCCTGTTATGCCTTTAGCTACTCCTTTCCTTGCTCCTTTTTCTCGGACTTCAATCTCTATTTGATAGCCCAGAGTTTTATCCGCACAAAAAACGGAAATATGAACTTCTTGGGTCTCGATGTCTGGGAATACTTTGAAGGATTGAATGTATTTCTGGTTGACCGGTTCCAGCCATACGGTTCGCCAGATGCCTGTGACCGAGGTGTACCATATTCCTCCTGGTTCTTTCACCTGTTTTCCACGCGGCTGGAAGCCTTCGTTAACCGGATCCCACACAGAAAGAACGATCTCGTGGGAACCTCTTTTTTTTATAAAGTCGGTGATATCGAACGTAAAAGGATCATAACCACCGAGGTGGGTGCCCAGCTCATGACCGTTGATCCAGACCGTTGTCTCCCAATCGACTGCTTCGAAATGAAGCTGGACGCGCTTTTTCGTCCATTCTTTGGGAGTGTCGAAAGTGCGCCTGTACCACAACCGGTTTTCCTTTCCCACCGGTTTTTGTACTCCAGAGAGAGCAGATTCAACGGGAAAGGGCACGAGTATAAGGCCATCGTACTGTTCTGGGGTGCCCTCGTCCTCGGGTCGAACTGCATATTCCCATAATCCGTTGAGGCTCATCCACTCCTTCCGCATCATTTGTGGTCGGGGATAATCTGGATGAGCATTGGAGGGAGAAACATCTTTGGCCCAACGGGTCATAATTCGTCCCTCGACTGGCCTCCATTCCATCTCCTGTATTTCCGTTTTTTTTGTGCAGGAGATAATCGAAAGACAGAGAGATGTGATCAAATAAAAGATCAAGTCTTTCTTGATAAGGGATTTTTTTGCCATTTTCCACCTCGCGAAAATTCGCAGAATTTATGCCTCAGAAGAGGATATTCTGCAGGGCTGGTATTCAGTCGAATATTTTTTCCAGGTTTTGGTACTTCGTGTGCAGATGTTCGATCGCTTTTTCGATGGACTCCCCATCTCCCTGCTGGCATGTCTCGGCTAAGGATTTCGATGCCGCATGCAGTTCCTGAGCGGCGACAGCGAAGCCTTCAGCTTTGGATTCAAGCCTTTTGGGAAGGGATGTTTTTGTGATGGCTTCTGCTTTTTGAACTAGGTCATTTGCCACAGACCTAATGCTGTCGAATTCTTTGTTCGGGAGATATTTGTGGTACACCATATACAAGACCTTATGGAATTCATCGACCTCCTGGAGAACGGGTCGGATGATTCGAACCATCGTCTCAAACCGGGAGTGCAGTTCTTCTGCTGCATTCAAAAGGGCTTGGTCGTCTTCACCGGCAGCAGCTTTGTTGTATTCCTCCACGACTTTTTTTAACTCCTCAATCCCGTTCTCCCATTTGGTTTTCTTGTCTCTCAAGATTCCAGGGAGGGATACTTCATAGAGATCTTTAGCCAGGCGGTTTATCTCCGGGACATAACTTCGCAGGGCCTTATAGTCTTTTTCTGGGTAGGCTGTGTGCCAAATTGGATAGATGATTTCGTGGAAGGCCATAAGTTCTGGGACTTTGCTTTCTGTTTCCTCTTTTTGGCTGGCTGTGGCGCCCGCTGTGTAAACGGTCGAAATCAGTAGGATTAGGATTGAGATTCTGATGATATTCTTCTCCATTTTTACCTCCTCAGAGTGTCTATCAATTTTCCCCAATTACGAGTTTTTTTGTCAAGAGAGGGAGATTAATTTGTTGACATCCAATTTTCCCTTTGTTATAAAGTGATGCGAGATCAGCAAGCTTTGGCGTGAATAAGGTGCAGCTTCTCAAAACAATTTCCGGAATTTGCCTCTTCTTATCCCTCATCGTTCCCTGGTCTTCGGTCTCTGGCTCAGATCAACCCCTTCTTCTTAAAAATGTGAAGGTCTATACCATGGGAAAACAGGGCGTTTTGGAGATGGGGATGTTATTGATTAAGGGGGGGAAGATTGAGGAGATAGGACAGGACATCGCATATCCCTCCGAAGCTGAGGTTATCGATCTGGAGGGGAGAGTCATCATCCCGGGAATAGTGTGTGCTTCATCTTCCCTCTTCATCCATGAGAGGGATCTGACATACCCAGGGGACGAGAACCCGGATACGGATGTCCTCGAGGGGATTCAATACTTTGACCCTTCGATTCCTGAAATCCTCGAATACGGCATAACCACAGCATATATCTCTCCCCCATCCTTCCAGTACATCGGAGGATTGGGGGCTGTGGTGAAGCTGAACTCAAAAGAGAGGCCTACCATCACTGTCCTCAGAGAGAAAGCGGCCTTGAACTTTCGCCTGGAAAGACTTCAAGACAGAAAGACGTCCAATGTGCTCCGGCTCACCCAGTATCACAAGATAAGGGATAAGTTCAAAGAGGCTCAGGAGTACAAGAAAGAGTGGAAGGATTATGAGAAGAAGTTCGAAGAATATGAAGAGGGAAAGAAAAAGCTAGAAGATAAAAAGGAGGATAAGTCGGAGAAGGAAGCCGGAGAAAAATCCGCAGAACCAAAAAAACCACAGGAACCCAAAAAGCCCAAGAAGGATGGGGCCAAAGAAATTTTACTCCAGGCTATGGAAAAGAAAATTCCTGTACGCTTTGTGGTTCACAGACCGGATTCCATCCTTCAAGCCATGCGATTAGGAAAGGAATTCGGGCTCAAGGTCGTCCTGGAGAGAGGCGAAGAATGGGAGGTTCTCCTCCCTGCACTCGAGAAGACTTCAGTTTCCCTGCTTTCCAGTCCCCTGCTCGATTACAGAAAATTCCTGATTCCAGGAGGCGAAAAAGGGTATGGTTCAAGCCTTCTTAGAATCAGGGGAGGTGAACTTTTCTACTCCGATGAAACAAGCCCTTCCGAAGAACAAGAAAACGGAATATGGATGGAACTGGCCACTTCTCAGGTTCCGTTCGCTCTCATTCCACCAGATCACTTTCCATATTCGGCCCGATTCATGAGATTTTATGCGGGCTTCCTTGTTAAAAAGGGCATGGATCCTGAGTCAGCCCTGCGTGCCATAACATCGGCAGCAGCCGAAATCTTGGGTGTTGAGGACCGCGTCGGGAGCCTTGAAGCAGGGAAGGATGCGGATATGGTGGTCCTGAACGGTGAACCGCTGAATTCCCTTTCCATCGTGGACATGGTCTTTGTAGATGGATCAACCGTCTGGAAGAGAGAAAGATGAGAAAAAACCAGCCGGCATTCCTTATTGGGTGTGTCTTCCTGCTTGTTGGAGGAGCATGGCTTCTTAACGGAGGAGCCGAGGAAACCTTTTTGATCAAAGGAGCAAAAATCTATACTTCCAGTGCCAAGGGAATCCTGAAGGATGCTGCTTTGCTCGTCGAGGGAGGGAAAATCAGAGAGGTTATCCAGGGGGAAACCTTGCCATCCCTTCCCATCGAGGATTATTCAGGAAAATGCATCATGCCGGGCATGGTAGATGCCCACACCTATTTATCCGGGTTTCACCGCCTTTTGGAAAATACAGAAGTGATTACTTCGGATTTGGTCGCCTACGTGGCGTTTGATCCCTTTTGTCTTGAAGTGAAAAATGCGTTGCTCTCGGGCATCACGACTGTGAATTTCGCTCCTAGAAACGAGAACCTGGTAGGGGGGATAAGCTCTGTCTTCAAGTTGTCCCCAGAGCATGCACTCCTGTCCTTATTAAAAGAGAAAGCTTTCCTGAAAATTTCTTTCAATGCAGAGGTACAAAGCCCAGACCGTGCACCAACTTCCCTGATGGGAGCAGAGAAAATCCTCAGCGATAGGATGATGGCCGTCAAAGCCAAACAGGAAAGCAGAAGAGAGATGATCTTCGAGCAGCAGGGTATCCGGACATTGTTGAAGGGAGACCTCGAACCCTTGATAGCGGCCTCAAGCATTGAGGAAATCAACACTGCCTTGGATTGGCTTGAAGCATGGAACTTGGAAGGAACGATTGTGGGAGGTGAGGAAGCCCATCTTTTGATCGAACCTTTAAAAGAGAGAGAAATCCCCGTTCTCTTCTCCTCCATACTCCCCTCGTATCCTGAAAAGATCTCCAGGAACGCCGCTCTCCTTGTTGACCAGGGTATCAAAACCGCGTTTGTGAGCCATATGCCAGAGGGTGAGCCCTGGGGATTGCGTTTTTCGGCTTTGTTATTGGTTCACCAGGGGGTCTCACAAGAGGAGGCTTTGAAGACCATAACCATCAATCCTGCAAGGATTCTCGGAGTCGATCACGCAGTGGGTTCCTTGGAAGAAGGAAAGGATGCCGATATGGTAATCCTCTCAGGAGAACCCTTGGATTTGAGTTCCCGGATCGTAGCCGTTTATGTAAACGGCCGACCAGTTTTTGAAGAGAAGAAATGATCTCATGAAATCACGATACCTTCAAAAAGCCCTTCGAGTATCTCTGAGATTCTTATCCTTCCTTTCCATTTTTGTTTTTTTCTTGAATGCCCAAGATTCTTTGGTCATCAAAGCAGGAACTGTGCTCGTAGGGGATGGCAATGTCCTCAAGGATGTATTCATCGTTGTTAGAGACGGAAAAATAGCCTTTATAGGAAAGGCCAATCCTGTTGAGAAGGATACGGATATCCGTGATTTCAAATCTAAAGTCCTTACACCCGGTTTCATCGCAGCCAATGCCACCATGAATGCTGTAAACCAAAAGAATGAAGAGGGATGGGAGTCTACGCCAGAGATGAATCTTCTGTACTCCATAAATCCCAAGGCCGAGGACTTTCACAGGGCTTGGAGCGGTGGTGTGACATGCGTCTATCTGGCCCCAGGCAACAGGAATGTCTTCAACGGTACAGGAACGGTTCTGAAAACAAAGGGCAAAGCCCCCCAGGATATGCTGGTCCGCGATCGCGTTCATCTGAAGGTTGTTTTAGGACGAGAACCAGGACTGGGGAATGCTCCCCCTCGTTTTGTGAATCCGGCTAACCTTCGAACAAGACGCCCCCAGAACCGCATGGGAGTGGTTTTCATAGTCCGCTATGAGCTGACCAACCTGCAAAACAAAAGCCATATGCCTGACACCGAGCTTAGTCCAGAAGAGCTCCTTCTGCGCAGGGTCTTAGAGGGAAGCCTTCCTTTGCGGATTAGAGCCAGATCCTACATGGATATCCAAACAGCTTTCCGATTGATGGAGGAATTCGGTTATCGTTGGATCCTCGAGGATGGAGTGGATGCCTATAGGTATCTTGACGACCTAAAAGCAAAGAAGATCCCTGTGATCTATGGCCCGGTATACAAGAGAAAGGGAAGGGGAGATTTCAACCGAGAAGACGACATGTATCTAGCCCAGACTCCGGTTCTTTTGGCCGAAAAAGGCATTCCCTTTGCTTTCCAAAACAATGAGGAATGCCCCATAGATGCTTTGAGGTACGAAGCCATCTACGCTGTCGAGCTGGGATTGGCTAAAGAAGGAGCCTTGAAAGCCCTCACGCTGGATGCGGCCAGAATTCTGGGTGTCGAGGATAGGATAGGTTCTATCACCAAAGGCAAAGATGCTGACCTCCTGATCTTCAACGGTGATCCTTTCGAGCCCTCCTCCTGCCTTGAGGGAGTGATGATAGACGGCAAGATTTTGGATCCGAATAAATAGTTTTAACGGAGAGACCCGATGAAAAGAGAATTTGGATTTTTTAGGATTGTATCCTTTGGTTTTGTGATCTTTCTCCTTTTCCCGTTGATTCTTGATGCTCAAATCACTGCCGTCAAGGCGAAAAAGATATACACCAGGTCCCACGGCATTATCGAGAATGGGGTGATTCTGATTCAAGATGGGAAGATAAAGGAGGTCGGTCCTGGAGTTGAAATTCCCTGGAATGCCGAGGTCATCGATTTTAGTCAGAAAGTTATCCTGCCAGGCCTAGTAGAGGCCCATGCAGCCCGAGGCTACGACGTCGCCAATGAGACCAATCCCCTCACGCCATTCGTCACGGTGCTGGACAACATTGATACATCCCATGACGCTTTTCAAACAGCCTTAAAGGACGGAGTGACAACCCTCAACATCATGCCTGGAAACGATACCATCCTCGGAGGAAAGGGAGCTGTGGTTAAATCTGTGGGCTTGGTTGTTGAGGATATGCTGCTCATCCCTGAATCAGGAATGAAGATTTCAGTAGCAGGTACTTCTGCGCAGACCAGGATGGGAGTCATGGCCCAGCTCCGCCGTTATTTCAACGAAACAAAAGAGTATCTGGAGGAGCAAGAGAAAGCCGAGCAGAAGGAAGAGGAAAAAATGGTCTCTACTCCTGGTTCTTTCCGTTCTCCCGAGCGGGTGAAATATGAATCTGTGGCTGACCTGCTCAGAGGACGCTATAAAGCTTTCATCTACTGCCTGAGTCCTTCGGATGTGGTCCGGGCTCACGATCTATCGGAGAAGTATGGCTTTCAGTCTGTCTATCTTTTGGGTCCTGAATGCTATAAGGCAGCGGATTTTGTTGCCGAAAAAAAACTCACTGTCATCCTCGATCCTGAACTCGTCTATTTCGAGCGAGATCCTCTTACAGATGAGGTCAAGAAGATTGAAGTCGCCAAAGCCTTTCATGAAAAGGGTGTGGAGTTCGCTCTCCAATCCGACCCTGCGAAAGTCCAGACCAGAAGCCTTTTTTATCAAGCGATGAGGGCCATTCAAAGTGGTCTGGATCCTGAAGAGGCCCTGAAGGCTATCACCATCATTCCTGCCCAGATTTTGGGTGCCACCAACCTTGTCGGTTCGATTGATAAGGGGAAACTGGCTCATTTTGCGGTTTTGAGCGATGACCCTTTTAAGCTTTCGACAAAGGTTGAGTATGTGTATATCGACGGGAAATCTGTTTATGATAGGGAGAAAGACAAGGAGTTGAAAAAACTGTTGGAGGAGAAGATCATCAAATATGAATAGGGAAAAGATGAGAAGGCAAAGAGAGATTTCGATGCGCAAAACTATGGTTTGTCTTGGCCTACTTATCTTCTTCTGCTGGGGAATTTCCCTATCCGGAGAGACAATCGCTATTCGAGGCGGCGAAATCCATACCATGAATGGGGAGATCTTGAAATCCGGAATAATCCTGATCAGAGAGGGGAAGATCGTCGATATTGGTGAGAACGTTCAAATTCCAGAGGGAATTGAAGTCATCGATGCCCAAGGTTATATCCTCTATCCTGGATTTGTGGCCCCTTCAGGTCTTTTTACTCCCGAAGGAATAAGAAATTTCGAGTCTTTTTCTCCCCAAGCTTCAGCTCTCGACAGATTCGATTTCCACGGAGATTACATCCAGTATCTGCGAGGAGGCATTACATCGGCCTTTGTAGCCATGCCTGCGAACCGGATTATTTCTGGAAAAGGGGCGGTGGTGAAACTCGGTGGAGGAGGAAAGAAAGCTTTGCTTCTGAGGGAAGAGGCAGCCTTGAATGTGAATTTGGGGAAAGAAGCGATTCTTCCCCCCATGACAGATGTGTTTCCTGCCCCAGTAAGTCCAGAAAATCCCCTTACTCCATCCTTTAGACAATTCCCCTCCTCGAGCCTAGGTGCCCACTGGCTGTTGCATGAACTGTTTCGTTTTGATGCCTATTCAGGTGAGCTGGCCAGATATTTCCAGAGTATCTCTCATTCTCTGGAAAAGGCTCAAGAGCAGGATTTGCCCCTGATTGTTCGATGCCAGAAGGCATCTGATATCCTTCAGGCCATCCAATTTTCAAAGACAGTCAACATGCCTTTGGTCATTCAGGGTGCCGCCGAGGCCTACAGGCTGGCGGATATTCTAAAGGAGAACCATGTCTCGGTGATCGCCGAAGCTCATGTCAGGCCCAATGGACTGTTTACCTACCAAGACTCAGGGGAAAAGCCTGCATGGGGAAAGCATATGAGAAGTATTCCTGCCCTGATCCAAAAAGGAATTCTGGTGTCAATAACTCCAGATGATGAGAGGTATTTACCTGACCTGTTTTGGGTCGCTCAGTATTTTCAGAAGTTCGGGATTTCCGAGGAGAAACTCGTCGAGACTATCACCATTAATTCGGCGAAAATCTTTGGTCTCGAGGGGAAAATAGGAAATCTGGGAAAAGGAAGGGATGCCGATATTCTATTTTTCAAAAAAGCTCGAGGAGCACCTCTTCCCCGTTTAGAAAAGGTTATGAGAGAAGGACAATTCGTCTATGAGGAATAAGCAAAGTTGGTCCACACTTATGGTTTTTGTTTTGATTTACGCTGCCTTGACATCTACCAGGGTGTATGCCCAACCAGACGAGACCATCTATATAAAGGCCAAAAAGATTTATACGAGTGATGACGGTCGAATCATCATCAACGGTGGAATCCTCATAAAAGAAGGAAAGATCACCAAGTTGGATGAGAAAGCCAAGCCGCCAAGAGAGGCGTTTGTGATCGACCTCTCGGATAAAATTATCATCCCAGGGCTCATCGATGCCTTTACCCACTTGGGATTTCATCAGGAGGATTTCAACGTCAGGACAGAGCCGCCGACTCCCTGGCGGAAACCTCTGGAGGGAATTTATCGGCTGTATTTTGGCCAGAGAGAGCGAGAGTCCCCTCCGCCACAGATAGAGGCGCGCTTCAAAGCATCCGATGCGGTCTTCTACGGAGATTCGTGGTTTAAAAAATTCCTAAGCCAGGGGATAACTTCTGCCAGCATAGCGATTCCCACGGACAATCTTTTAGGTGGAATTCCGTTTGTGGCAAGACTTTTTGCAGACGCTCCCTCTGATTTTTATATGCTGGATCCTGCAGGAATGGTCTTTTCTTTTTCTGGAGATAGGAATGTAATGAAGCGCTACGGAGATTTAGTCAAGGTGTTTCAGGATGCCCAGGATTACAGGAAGGAGTGGGAGAAGTACGGAAAGGACCTGAAGAAATTCCAGGCGCAGGAGAAAGAAGGCAAAGACAAACAAAAGGAGAAGGGAAAAGAAGGAGAAGAGGCAGAGAAAGAGGTCAAAGAGCCCAAAGAACCCAGAAAGAACGAGAATCATGAGGCAGTCCTTCAGGTCCTTGATCGGAAAATCCCCGCTCTTATCCGGGCCTCTAAGATCAATGAGATCCAGGCCGCACTCAAAATCAGGGAGGACTTCAGGATTCGTCTGGTGCTTGTCGGAGGCCATGAAGCTCACAAAATCCCACTGGAGATATCTTCTAGAAAGGTGTCCATCATAGCAGGCCCTGAGAGCATCCTTGTCAAAAAGGGAGGGAAAATCAATTATATCCAGGAACTTTTAGCGAATAATATTCCTGTCGCTTTTTGCTCGCATTCTTCCAACGATACATCCTTTCTCCTTTATCAGTTGACCTATGCTGTCCAGAACGGGTTATCCATTGGAGATGCACTGGACACGGTAACCGCTCATCCAGCCCAAATCCTGGGGATTCCCAACAGAGTGGGTTCTATTGCTGTGGGCAAACAAGCAGATTTTGTGGTCCTGGACGGAGAACCCTTTGAGCTGGAAACCAGGGTGAAAGAGGTTTATATAAGCGGCAAAGGGGTTTATTTCGATGAATAAAAATGGGAGTTCATAAAGATGAAACATAATAATATACGAATGGTCTTGTGTGTGCTCCTTTGTCTGTTTCTAACCGTGACTGAATTAGCAGCTTCAAAGAAACTTCCTAAGTATGCCATCAAGGCGGGAAAGATCCTTACTATCACCCAGGGTATCTTCCAAGATGGAGTGGTTCTGGTGCGAGAAGGCAAGATAGAAAAAGTGGGGCAAGACATCTCTATTCCCGCAGGATACACGGAGATCGATGCTTCACAGAACTGGTTACTGCCTGGATTTGTGGACATTCACTCGCATACGGGTGGGGAAGGTTACGGCGATATCAATGATATGGTTTATTCACTCAATCCGGGTCTCCGGATTCTAGACACCATCGCCTTGAACACCCCTGCACTCAAACACGCTGTGGCTGCTGGCGTGACGACCATCAATCACATCCCGGGAAGCGGAAGCAACAACGGTGGAACGGGTATCATCATGAAAACAGCGGGAGATGACCTCGACGAGGTGGTGCTGCGCTTCCCGGGTGTGTTGAAAATTGCCCAGGCTGGAAATCCAGAGAGAGTCTGGTCAGGAGAGATCGGGACGGGTCGGATGGGTATGACGTGGCATCTCAGGGAGTTGATGCACCAGATCAAAGACTACTATGAAGAATGCAAGGCTTATGAGTCCGGGGCCTCGAAGGTTAAGCCGGAGAAGGACATCAGGTTCGAGTACATACAGGAGGTTTTTGACGGAATCCTTCCTGTCTTTGTCCATTGTGCCTGGTTCCAGCCGGTTCAATCTGTGTTCCGGATGTATCACGATGAACTGGGCATGGAGAATGCGGTGATTACCCATGGTGAGTTCGGAGCCTATCGGAATGCCCAAGCGGTCGCTACGAGAAAAGTCCACTTTGATTGCGGACCACGCCTGTACGATTTCGAGGAGGGCTCCTTTTATGGAATCATTACAGAATATGCCAAAGGAGGAGTGAAAAACATATCGATAAACACTGATGCAGTAGGTGGCGGGGAAGAGAAGCTGTTTCTCCAGGCTGCTATGGCTGTGCGGCTGGGTTTAGATGAAAAGCTGGCTCTAGAAGGCATTACCATCAACGGTGCGCGGGCCTTTGGGATCGATGATCGTGTGGGAAGTATAGAGGCAGGAAAGGATGCGGATCTTGTGCTCTGGACCGGCAATCCTCTGGATGTGAGAAGCCATGTCATTTTCACCATGATCAATGGAAAGATCGTCTATGAGGTTTCGAAGGATGGTCAGAGGTACTGATCGGGGATATCGAATGAAACACAAATTTAAATTTGCACCTGCTGTGGGAATCCTTGCGCTGCTGCTTTTCTTTTTCGGGCTCTCGGGACAGGAGAGGACGCTGGCCATCAAGGCGGGCACAATCCACACCATTACGAAGGGGATCATCGAGAAGGGAATCATCCTCGTTCAAGGTGACCTTATCTCAGAAATAGGAACGGAAATCGAGGTTCCTCCTGAGGCGGAAATCTTCGATTTTTCGGATAAGTTCATCATGCCAGGAGTCGTTTCTCCCGATTCAAACCTCGGGATGCCCCAACCCCCCATGGAAGAGCTTTTGGAAGCAGTGAGGTCAGGACCTACAGTTCATAATCTGGCTTATTATCCGGTTTTGTACTCCATCTATCCCGAACACCCGGATTACAGCCTGGCATTGATGAATGGCTTCACCGCCATTGCAGTGTCTCCTCTCCCTGCCGGCATTGCGGGTCTGGGAGCCGTGATCAGACCCGGAAAAAAGACGCTGAAGGATATCCTGATCAAAGACAAAGCCTTTTTGAAGATAAATGTCTCTGTTAACACTCCCTTCTGGAGTATGATGAAGGGAGCCCTGGAAGAAGCCCAGAAGAAGATAGAGGAGGAAAAAAAGAAGGCAGAGGAGGAGAAGCAAAAAAGCGAGAAGGACAAAAAGAAGGATGAAGACGAGAAAAAGCAGGAGGAGCTAGAGGAAGAGGAGCGGATCAGCGAGTCCACAAAGATCTTCATGGAGGTTATCGCGGGCAAGCTCCCTCTGCTAGCAGAATGCAGTACACCGGATGCCCTTTCCCATCTTATGGCTCTTATCTCCGCATATCAGAAAGCAAGAGTCATCGTAAGGGGAGGTCCGGATGTTTACAAAGCCGGATCTCTTTTGAAAGAAAAAAATATCTCCATAATTCTTGGTCCGATTATCGGGTCAGCTCAAGTGATGTATGAACGCATAGAAAGGACAAACTTCGTTTTGAAATGCCAGGGATTGGGCTTGAAGATAGCCTTCCAGGCTCCTGGGGGCATAGATGATCAAATTCATCTGTTCGATTATCTGAATAAACTTTTCCTGTATGGAGTGAAGGAGGATGTGCTGTTGAAGGGGGTAACCATCGTTCCTGCTGAGATATTAGGGATAGACAAGTTCCTAGGAAGCCTGGAGAAGGGAAAAAGAGCGGACCTTATCGTTTTCAAAGATGATCCTTTGAAGAATATCCCGGTCATAGAGAAGGTCATGTCTGGGGGGAAATTCGTTCGATGAAGATATCTTATAAATCGTTTATCGTCCCTTTTATTCTTACTGCCCTTTTACTTTTAATCCCTCTCCAAGCAGCAAGGCCACAACCGCAGTCAGAGGAAAACGCAAAGGCAAAACCTGAAAGTGAGAAGAAAAGAGACGTCATTCTTATCGAAGGAGGAACAGTCTACACGATCACTCGTGGGGTTATGCACCAGGGATCTGTTCTCATCAAGGACGGAAAAATCCTGAAGGTGGGTCAAAACCTCATCCCGCCAGAGAATGCTTTTATCGTAAAAGCCGAAGACAAGTGGATCATGCCCGGATTTGTGGTGGCTCAATCTTATCCGATTGGCATGGGTTCCCCTGTCAGGAACGACCGGGATCCCAAGCTGCTGAACTATTTGTACCCTTATAGCGATCAGCTTCGCTTCTGCCTTGCTTCTGGGATTACTGCTTACAGCCCCTTCTTTTTTGTAGGGACAGCCCCGATGAGAAAAAACTATTCCTTCGTGAATGCTGTTATCAAGCCGACCTACGGACGACTCGAAGAAATGCTGATCAAAGAGCCGGCATATCTGATCATCGATATAGTGCGTTTGAAACCCTCAGAGAAGGATGAGCTCAGGGGATTTTTTCAGCAGGCCAGGGAGCATATCGCAAAAGAAGAGGAATATAAAAGTCTACAGGAGCTGAAGAAGAACAAACCGCCGGTGGCATCACCCCAGATCATTCATTATGTATCAGTACTCAAAGGCGAGCTTCCTGTGCGATTTCTTGCGGATCGGAAAAAGGACATCTTGAAATCCCTGGCTTTTGTTGATGAATTCGACGTTCGCGCCCAGATCCTAGGTGCAGGGGAAGGCTGGCTTTTGCCTGAGGAGATCGGACGCCGGAACATTTCTACCATTCTCCAACCCGAGGCTTTTATTCCCCCCGATCCATATGAGTATCCTCCAAATGGCTTCAATATCAAAAATGCCGTGATCCAGAAGCAAAGCGGAATAAAATTTGCCGTGCTCAACTCTTTTCCCTACATATACACAGGAGGGATGCTTGGCGATGATCTCTTTACTTTTCCTCTGGCCGGGGCTTATGCCATAAGGGGTGGATTGGATGAGAAGGATGCTCTCAAAGCCATCACTCTCTGGCCGGCCGAATTGTTAGGAATCAGTCATCGTGTAGGCAGTATCGAAGAGGGAAAGGATGCCGATATCATCATCCTGGATGGCAATCCCTTCGATTACAGAACCTATGTGGAGTACACGATCATAAATGGAGAGATCCTTTATGACAAGAGCAAATCCACCCTATTCAAACACATCCCAAAGCCCAAAAAGATTTTTTAGTTCCTTCTTATAGAGCCCCCCAGCAACCTTTTTTCGCAGGAGACTTTTATACTATCATTATGACCCACTCCTGGAGGTCGAGCCTCGTTCTGAGCGAAACTAAGTACAGCTGTTCCCGTGCTTGCCCACAACTCGTATTCCTAGGCAGAGTCGTGCTCAATACAGCATCGCCGTCTGACTGAGTCAGATACCCTCGAAGAACGGTAGGAATGCCTAAATCTTCAATAGTCGCTTAAACCATCCCCAAAAGCCACATTTATCACAGAAATTAGAGATGTTTACCTTATGGCAAGAAAATGTTGAAAAAAAAGATCATCATGATAGAATAGGAAGTTCAAATCTTAGTTTTCCTATAATTTTAATTAAGGAGATAGAATGAGACACAGAATGAAGAGACGAGAATTTATCGGAAAATCAGCCTTCGGACTTTTCTCCGCAGGTTTTGCAACTCCATTTCTCAGCAAAGAAATCGCCGGTCAAGAAAAGGAATCCAAAATTATATACCGCACTTTGGGACGCACAAATCTGCGGATTCCGATAGTCAGCTTCGGTGTGATGAACTCCGACAGCCCGGATCTGATAAAAAGAGCGCTGGATACGGGCATAACTCATCTGGACACAGCTCATGTTTACTTGAGAGGGAACAGTGAAAGGGTCATAGGTGAGGTGTTGGAGAGGAACGGAAACCGAGACAAGGTTTATGTGGCAACCAAGATGCGTTTTGCTCGTGATAATGAAAAACGCGTTTTTCTCTTGAAGGGAAGTGTACGGGAACCCGGAGCCACCGAAGAGAATCTTTTCGAGCAGCTCGAGACAAGCCTCCAGAGGCTACGAACGGACTATGTGGACATTCTTTACCTGCACAGCTGCTACAGCCCTCAGATGGCGACCTATGAGCCCTTGATGAATGCCCTAGTCAAGGCAAAAAAACAAGGGAAAGCAAGATTTATTGGAACGACCACACATGCAGATATGGCGAATGTCATAAGGGCAACTGCGGATGCAGAGGTATACGATGTTGTGCTTACTGCTTACAATTACGTCCAAGAGGATAAGGAAGAGGTAAAAAAAGCCATCCAATATGCGGCGGAAAAAGGCGTGGGAGTGGTTGCCATGAAGACCCAGGGAGGAAGGCGCCTGCAGGAGAGTTCGAAGGTGGAGATCAATCACCAGGCAGCTTTGAAGTGGGTTTTGAATGACGAAAACGTGAGCACCGCCATACCTGGGATGACCACTTTTGAGCAGCTGGACCTGAACATGAGCGTGATGAATGATCTGGCCTTGACAGAAGACGAGCAAAGAGACCTGCAGGTAGCTGCTTCAATGAGGGGTACGCTTTACTGCCAAAACTGCCGTTCCTGTGTTCCTACCTGTCCTAATGGTGTCGAAGTTCCCAAGCTCATGAGATCCTTCATGTATGCCAAAGGCTACGGAAATTACGTTCAAGCAAGAACGACAATTGCCGAGCTTCCTGAAAATCAAGGGCTCAACGTTTGCCAGGAATGTTCACCCTGCGCAGCTTCCTGCCGCAGAGATATCAACATCGGCTCGAGGATCAAATCTCTGATTGCCGAAGATCTCCACCTGGGATAATAAAAGCTCTTTATCAAGAGGTCTTTTTTAAGACTTTTTTCTTACATATCCAATAGCCTGAAGGGCTGCTACGCATCCTTCACCCGCAGCAGACACAATCTGGAGCCCTCCGCAGGTCACATCCCCAGCTGCCAATACTCCCTCGAGGTTCGTCCGCTGAAAGCGGTCCACTTTGACGCACTGCTTATGGTCTAATTCCACTCCAGCTTTACCGAAGAGCGATGTCGAAGGGATATCCCTGAAAATGAAGATTGCTGTAACGTCCAGATCTTCTTCCGTTCCTTCTCTTTCGATGACCACTTTCTTAACCCGATGGTCACCATCAATATTCTTGATTCTGGTTTTCTGAAGAGTGGAAACGCCCTTCTCATTAATCTCTTTTATGTAATCTTCTGATACCTTGATCTCGTCCTCACCAGGAATCCACCAAACGTCACAGCCCATCCCTCTGAGCGCCAGGATGTCTTCGGCCGCTTCATCCGTGTTTCCCAGGGCCACGACCGGCTGTCCACGGAAAAGAGGGCCGTCACAGGTGGCGCAATAACTCACACCCATCCCCAAAAACCTTTCCTCTCCTTGGATCATCCTTCCGCGGGGAATGCCTCTGCCAGTAGCGATGATGACGGCTTTGGTTTCGATCAGGGTGTCTCTTGTTGTGACATATTTCGGGTCGGTAGCCAAGCTGAAGTTGATGGCATCTCCTTTCATAATCTCCGCTCCAAAGTGTTGTGCGTGTTTTCTCATCCTGTCCAAGAGTTCTTGACTGTCGATGGAAATGAGACCAGGGTAGTTTTCCAGTTCATACCCGATGGATAAACGGGATGCCACTCTCCCTTCCAGGATGATTGTCTTTCTTCCCGCACGTGATGCATAAAGGCCGGCGGTCAAGCCTGCTGGCCCTGATCCGATCACCACGATTTCGGTCGTTATGTTTGTTATTACCGATGCAGGGTCTCCCATTTCATCCTCCTTGTTTCACTTTTCTCTGGTTGATAAGAGTATTGTCGAAGATACTTTTATTTCCTCCGATTCCTCTAAGGGAAAGGAGTCTTTATTATATCTTTTATAGAAGATTCTGTCTTGATCTGGGCGCCTTTTTTCGTGACATAATCCCAATTATCCAGGAATATTCCCAGGCTTGAAATGCTGTAACGCTCTTTTTGTGACTTATTCAAGCTATTCATCGGAGAAGATTTTTTTAAGGGTAGACAGGGACTCAGGGAAGAGTTCATCGAGTCCGATGTAGGTCCACTCTGCATATCGAATCAACCATCGGGCCTCTTTTTTTATGAGCTTGATCTTAAAACGGTAGTTATCGGTCGATACTCTGATCAACTTGCGAAACGTTCTGGCCGCTCCTGAGGAGAGGGCCACGTCACACTGAATAGAAGCCTCCTGAGCCTCGATCTCATCGATCCTGGTGTGGAGGATATGCATGACGATTCCGCGGAATTGATTGAAATAGGATTGGACCATGCCCTCGGTTTGGCTCTTGTCCCTCCCATTAAAGTCCGCGTAGTCCTCTTCCAGCAAGTCCAGAAGACCTCTAAGGTCTTTTTTCTCCACATGCTTGCCCACCTCCTTCATTAGCTCTCTGATCAAATCCTCATCTGTTTTTTGACCGCAGGCGATCATTAAAACGAGTGGAAGTAAGATGAGCGAAACAATGTGTTTTTTCTTGAACGTCTCTCGCATTTTTCCCTAATATACCTGAATGAGTTATAAAAAAGTAGTAAGTTACTTGCGTTCGAAGCGAAGATTCCTGACGCGTCCTCCTGTCAACAGGAATCCTGCGATTCGATTCTTTTCGTTCCTGACGAATTGAACCTTATGAAAAAACCATCGTCTTCCTGTAAACACGTCTTCCTTAGCTCTGACGAGAGGTATGTCTCCATGGCGTCTGTGACGGGCTAAGATTTTGTCATCCTGAAGGACGATTTTATAGGTCGTGTCGAGTTCACCGCTGTAATAATCACCAGCATACTCTCGCATCTGTTCCGGGACGAGCTCCTCGACCTTGCTTCTTTTGCCCTTTATGGTCTCTCCTTCGGCGAATACGGTTAAGCGTTCGACATAGCCGTCTTCTTCGGGATGGAATTGCACCTGGACATCCGCCGTTTTCAGGAAAAATTTGGCCATCGACTCTGGGAACAGCTGCATTTTTTCTGGCGCATTCGGGTGTTCGACCATCAGGCGCTCACCCTCTTTCGTAAGGGTCAAAATGCTCCCATCCTCCAGCTCGTATCTGCCCTCGTAAGCCTCGAATACTGAAGGGGGGATGTTCGCTACTTTGCGTTCAGAGGGCTTTTCTTTGTTCGTTTCCTTGTCCAACAGACCTCTTAGGTATACTTCGGCTGTTTGCCTGGCTAGCTGTGCAGGATTCATAGATCCGCAATTACTGAGGACGGCCACTGCAAATCTTTGATCGGGAAAAAGAAGGAGATGGCTGCGGAATCCCGCATCCCCTCCACTGTGCGATATGGTTTTCAATCCTCTGTATTCACCAATAGCCAGACCAAAGGCATAGTCGATTTTTTCCCCGCTGTTGAGGACACCCTGCTGTTCCATCTGGGCTATTACTTCAGGACCTCCAAGGCGCTTCTCGAAGAAGTTGTCGGCCCATGAGGCCAGGTCTTCAACCGTTGTAAACAGGCTGGTCGCTCCTACATTCGCATAGCTCAATACCCTCTTCTTGAAGCCTCCATCTTCTTCAGGAACATAGGAGTAGGCTCTATTTTTTACGATCATCTCATGATCATCATGGAAGTGGGTGTGCGACATACCGAGGGGTTCGAACATGTTTTTCTTGGTCCAGTAGGGAAAGGTGTGTCCAGAAACCCGTTCCACGATTTCAGCAAGCAAGGTATAGCCAGTGTTGCAGTAGAGATACTCATCGCCCGGAATGAAATTCAGTTCCTTTTGGTTTCTGACTGCTGTGAGAATGTGTTCCTTGGTGATCACGTCATCGAGTCTCCATCCAGCCATGGCCAACATCTCCCATTGGTCGCGAAGTCCGCTCGTATGATGGATGAGGTGCCGGATGGTTATTGTCTTTCCAAAATCTGGAACCTCTAGAAGGTAGGTGTGGATATCATCATCCAGGGACAATTTACCTTGGTTTGCCAACAGAGCGATAGCAAAGGCTGTAAACTGCTTGGATACAGACGCCACGTGAAAGATCGTAGATGATGTGATTGGAATGTCATATTCCAGTTGGGCGTACCCATAACCTTTCTTATAGATCACTTCGCCATCCTCGATAACGGCCAAAGCTGCTCCTGGGGAGTCAGGTTTAGCCCACGGCTTGAAGATTTTGTCCACCTCTGGATTTGCCGCGTTTGTTTCTGATATTGACCCTGTCTTGCATGCCGTTATTGAGAGGCTAAGAATCAGAAACATGCACAAGACTGGGACAGATAAAGATTTTCTCATAATCGCCTCCTTATTTTCTCTGAAGCATGTTTTTATCACAACGCACTCAAGGGGTCAAACCTCTGAACCCTCTCATATGATTCGAGCACGTTCACCGCTATGGGCATAGAAATTCTTGGCTGCTATGCGCAGTGATTCAGGAAATTGACATGAACCGCAGATCCCGGTAAACTTTTCAATTGAAAATCCCGTACACTTCTAGGGAGGGAGACATGTTCAAGAAATCATTGTTTTTCGTTTTTGTCCTGGTTCTAATAGCGGCCTCATCTTCATCTGCATTCAGGGCTGAGGTCAGAGATGAGAAATCGTTATCGAATGAGGAAGATAGAGTGTACAACGCCATCGAGGTGATCGAAGAGATGGTCGAGATTCCTGAGGAGGGAATTCCCGAAGCTCTCTTAAGCAAAGCCTATGGCATTGCTATAATCCCCAAAGTGATCAAAGCCGCCTGGGTAGTAGGCGGCCGGTATGGAAAAGGTGTTCTGCTCGTGCGAAAGGACACAGGAAAATGGAGCCAGCCTTGCTTCATCAGGATAGCGGGAGGAAGCGTGGGCTGGCAGATCGGCGTTCAATCGGCCGATATCATTTTGGTGTTTAAACGAAGGAAGAGCGTCGATTCTATCACAGAGGGCAAAATCACTCTGGGGGCTGATGCAAGTGTGGCGGCAGGTCCCGTGGGAAGGCGGGTAGAGGCGAGCACAGATATCGCGCTGGAAGCAGAGATCTATTCTTATTCCAAGAGCCGTGGATTGTTCGCAGGAGTGTCGATCGAAGGGGCAGCCATTCAGATCGATGAGGAGGCAAACTCAAATTTTTACCGCAGAGATTACGTTAGCCCTCAAGATATTTTGTTTGGCGAGAGGCGTTTACAGGCTCCTGCCATTGCCGAAAAGCTCAGAAAGATCCTGACCCAATACACAAGCACCTATCTTTAATTGCGACTCTTTAATTCGGTGACAGTATACGCGATCACCGAATTGATATTATTGAGTGATATCCGAAGCTCACCAGCGGTCAGTTCGGAATGGGGAGGCAGGGAGCCCTTCCTTGTTTCCCAGGTTGGGCTCGGCGGTCTGATGCCATCCAAAGCGGACGGCCACAGGTTTTGTGACTTTATCACTCCAGGCCAACACAGAATCTCCATTGATTTCTGCTCTAGCCTTATAAAATATACTTTCTCGGCCGGCTATTTCGAACCAGGTTAAGGGGCGGTTATCCAAAGAGATGAGCCCACCTCCGATATGGTCGAATCGGATCCTGATTTTATCTCCTTCAACTGCCATAGACTTGTATAGAGGTCCAGAATGAACCAGGTCCTTCCAGCCGTATGTTTTGGCCAGCGCCCATAAAGAAAGACGGTAACCCACATCCTTCTTGTTTCGGGGATGGATGTCATACAGATTCCCGATATCTGTAGTCACAGCCATGCCTGTATTCGGAATCTTGAGGGCATTGAGCTGTGCTTCCCATATCAGAGGGAGGCGGAGATGATCAGGTACACCGCTTCCTTCCTCTTCAGGTGTATAATTGTAGTTGTAAGGAGCAAGCTGGACATAATAAAAGGGAAAATCGCCCACACCCCAGACCTTCCGCCACCCCATGATTAAAGCCTCCATCTTTTTGGTATAGATTAGGCCGTCATTTATGTTGGATTCTCCTTGATACCAGATGGCTCCTCTGATGGCGAATGGGATGAGAGGATGTATCATCGCGTTATAAAGGACGGTCGGAGCTTGGGGATCATGGTGAGGATGGAGAGGAATCTCTGGTTGAAGGGGGAGGTCTATCCCCTGAGAGAGCGCCGATTTGGTCTTTTCGATCCAGTCCTCGAGCTGGGGAAGGAATTCTTTCAAGGTCTTGCGGTAACCTTCCTCCGCTGGCTTCATTTCTTCGAGGATATTATGCAACTCCGGGATGCTTTTAAACCCAGAGACAGGTGTCCAGGGTTCAATCCGAGTGCCTCCCCATCTGGTACTGATCAGGCCCACCGGAACCCCTAGTTTTTTGTGGATTTCACGACCGAAATAATAGGCGACTGCCGAAAAATATCTTGCAGTCTCGGGATTACAGGTTTTCCACTCTGCTTCCACATCTTCCAAAGGCTGGGTGGAGACTTTTCTGGGGATATGGAACAGACGGATGTCGGGGAAATCGGCACGCTGGATTTCAGGTGAAGGGCTGTGGGTTCGCCAGAGTTCCCACTCCATGTTGGACTGCCCTGAGCAGACCCAAACTTCACCCAAAAAAATATTATCCAGGATAACTGGTTGGCTTTGTGTGCCGCTGATGGTCATCGTATATGGGCCTCCTCCTGCGGTCATGGCTTTCAATGTGATATTCCACCTTCCTTCATCATCGGCGGATGTCTGGGCTTTTTGGTCTGCAAACGTCACACTGATCTCTTCGTCAGGTTCTGCCCAGCCCCATATCTGTATGGGTGTCTGCTGCTGGAGCACCATGTAACTTCCGATAACAGATGGAAGCTTGATGTCGGCGTTTATAGATCCAGCAAAAATAAAAAATCCGAAAAGAAACCAGGCGCAAATTCTCAATCCTTTTACCTGGATTATTTTTTTCATTCTTGTGCCTCCATCTCGAGATGCTTTAGGTGGTTATTAAAACCGACGAAAAAAAAATAATCAACTTGTTTTGGATTTCTTGTTTTCAGGAAGGTCACATACTGATAAGAGGCTTACTTCCAAACCTGGATTCTCTTTGTTGAATCCAGCCTAAAAATAAAATTTATATTTTTTTAAAAAAAGACTTGACAAATTGAAGCTCAAACTGTATATATAGTATATATACAGTAATGACGCATGAAATTTTGGAGTCTGTGAGGAGATTGATCGGATCGGAAACAGAACAGAGAGGGAAAGTTAGGGGTAAAGGTTGAGGTTTGAGGGAAGGAGCGTGAAAATGCGAAAAACAAAAGGCTTTGTTAGATCGAAGGTCTTGATTTTCATCGTTGTTTTGATCTTGATCATGCTTTTTTTCTTGGGATAGGCATGCTTCTCCATTTAACCGATCTCTCGGATGAACCGCTCCAGGGCCAGATCGTACGGCAGATCCGGGCCAAGATTTTGGCTGGAGAGCTAGCTGCCGGCTCTGACTTGCCATCGATTCGGAAGCTGGCCAGAGAGCAGCACATAAGCGTCATCACAGTGCAGCGTGCATATGAAACCTTGGAGCACGAAGGACTCATCCATTCCAGGCGGGGAAAGGGTTTTTTTGTGACAGAAATATCCGGGGAAGCGAGAAAGGCGATGGCCAAAGAGAGGCTTCGAGAGATCTTGTTACCCAGGATTAAGGCCGCACTTGCCGAAGGCCTGGGTGAAGAGGAAATAAACAAAGTGATACAGAATATTTTGAAAGAGGTTCAATGAATTCTCGAGGAGGAAAATCATGGAAAAAGCTTTCCAATACAAGGATGTCGTAAAGACGTTCCCGGATTTCAAGCTCGGTCCGATTAACATTGATCTGGAACCTGGTACTGTCCTCGGTCTTGTGGGTCCCAACGGAGCGGGCAAGACCACTTCAATTCAATGTCTGGTGGGGCTTTTACGAGCGGATTCAGGAGAAATGAGGGTCTTCGGGCGTCCCAACGATCTCAACAAGCCGGAATGGAAACTGGACATCGGTTATGTGGGTGATGTTCATGTTTTTTACGAACGATGGACGGCCGCACAAAACCTTCGTTTCCTTTCTCAATTCTATCCAACCTGGTCCCACCAGAAAGCTTCTGAGCTTGCCGAACGTTTTCAACTGCCCTTGAATAAACGAGCAAAGGATTTATCCACAGGCAACAGGGTGAAGCTGTCCTTGGTTTCGGCTCTTGCCCACTCACCCAAACTGCTCCTGCTGGATGAACCGACTTCAGGTATTGATCCCGTCGTAAGAACGGAAGTGCTGGATGTACTCTTTGAGATCCTCGAGACAGGAGATCGTGCCATCTTTTACACGACCCATATTCTTCCGGAAATAAGCAGACTCGCAGATGAGCTGGCATTCATCGATAATGGACAGATCTGGTTCCGCACTCCCAAAGAAGATTTAAACGACCGCTGGAGGAAGATAACCTTTCGTCTTGCTCAAGGAGATATCCCCTTCAAGTCGGCTGTAATCCACCGTAGAGAGGGAGACGATCATCAGATCATCTCCTCTGATTTTGAGGTGACCCTGCGTCAACTGAAGGAACTGGGCGCTGAAAATGTCCAGGATATACGTATGAGCGTCGAGGAAATTGCCGTTCAGATCCTCAAGGGAGGCAAGGGTGTGGCGTCTGCTTAGGGCTGAAATTGTGTACAATATGCCGGTTTTCAGCTCCATTCTGCTCACCTCTCTTCTGGGATTTCTCGGCCTGCATTTTTATCCGATCATTTTTCGCCAGACACTGGCCAACATGAATACGGGATTTATTTATCTGTCCTTGGCCTATTTCTTCTTTGTCATGGCCCTGCTGGCAACTCCTTGGGCCAAGGAGAAGAGACCACGACAGCTTGTGTGTCTTCCTGTCTCGGTAGGGCGGATCGGAAGGGCCCATTTATCACTGCACGCGATTTACTGGCTGGTCATTCTTGCCTTGTTTTTCCTGTGGATCGGAATATCGAGATATTTTTCGATGAATCTTTCCGTACTCTGTGCACTAGGTGTTCTGACCGGAGTCTCTTTTTTTGTGTATTCCTTGATTGCTTTTACAAGCCGGTTCAAGGAATCAGTCGGGTTGAATATCCTGCAGATAGGCCTCATCCTTCTGTTTGGGTTTGTCGTTGCAGCCGGAACTGTGCATACTTACCAGGGAAAGCAGAATTCCCACCTGATTGACAATTTTATATCCTGGACATTCCAGTCACCGATGAGCGCTCTGGTGTGGCTGATTCTGGGACTTGGATTATCGATTCTGATGATATCCTTATCCCGGGCCAAATCATATGCGGGCTGAAAATGAGAAACAGGTGAAGTGAGAAAGAATTGATGGAAAGGAGCTGAAGGAGAAGTATACATGTGGCACATTCTTAGGGCAGAAATAAGATACGACAAATTGAGAATAGGCCTATTTTTTTTCTTTTGCTTAGCCGCTTTTTTAGCTATCTGGTTTGGCGTCAGGTGGGAACGGAACCGAATTCCTATGACGCTGTTGATGATATTGATATTAACATTGTCAGCCGTGTATGCCGGGGAAAAAAACCGAACCATACAAAAGAGAGATCGTCTGCATGTTTTACTGCCGGTCACCTTGTGGCACATTGGGCTATCACACTTTCTTTATCCCATTTTAATATTGTTGGGTATTTATCTTTTGTTAATCCTGAGTGCGCTTGTGGTTCAGACATTTATAAGTCATTCGCTCACCATGCCTTCTCACCTGCACATACTCACCTTGACCGGTCTTATTCTGATCGTCAATGCTGTGATCCTGCTTCATCGCGATTTGAGAATGACTTTCACCAAGAAACACCAGCGATTTTTTGTTTTTTTGTTTTGGTTTCTGGTCTATTTCGGGGCACTCTTGCCTTTTTATGTGATAACCAACTTTTTTGGCCTCTTTGGAGAGAACACGCCTGCTCAAAGATTCCTGACCAGGTTGCTGGAATCCCCATCAGGTTTCCTCCTTATTGGCATATTTCTTTCTATCATAAGTGCAATTGTTTTTGTGAATAGAAAATCCTATGTCGAATCGTGAGCGGAATAAACACAATTCCAGTCTATCACGTTTGGATAGAGAAAGGAGAGAAAGATGTGGAGAATGATCAAAGCTGACATCGCCTATAACGGGGTCTTGTTCATCGTTTTATACAGCGTGATATCTGTTGCTGTCATAATAAACGCAGTCCGGCCAGGTTTTACAGAAATTCTTTCCAGCCTCATGTTTTTCTCCGTTGTGATGATCGGAATCGTGGCCGGTATTGAGGAGGTCAAGACCAAGAGGGTCAGATTTTTTTCTGCTCTGCCTGTAGCTTTAAGACAGCTGGGAATTATGCGCTATCCGGTATTTGTGGCTTACTGGTTGAGTTTGATGGTTTTGCTTTACCTGAGTTCCCTGTTGAGTCGGCAGGGCCATGTGGGCCTAGATTATCTGTGGTGGATTCTCACCAGGACTGGCTCTATGTTCGTATATGTCGCCTGTATGGATTTGGGTCAAGACCTCCCTTTTTGTGTTAAGGAAAAGGGCCCAGGATTGACCCTGAAATGGATGGCCATTCTGTTCGGGGTTTTTGGGGGGCCGTTTGTCTATTTTGCTACCAATCCCAAAAGACAATCTGACCAAATCTTTAAGGCGCTCTCCGAATTTTTTGGAACTTCCACTGGCGCAATCGGTTTGGTGCTGTTCAGCTTCGGTTTGATGGTGCTGAGCATCTGGGTCTATGAGCAGCGCAAGTCATATACGGAGTAATTCTGGTCACCGGATGCCACCCGAAAAGTCGCATTGGTAATGTCAATAGATATGATTTGAAAAAATTTTCTAAGGACTCTCTTCCATTTTGTGTGGGTAAGATCTAATGGAATGGAGATGCGTTGAAGAAGGGCTCTGCGAAAAATAGAAGACTACCTTTTAGAGGAGGACAGAAATGCGGATAGGCAAAAGAAACTTCTTTTTCCTGAGTGTGATGGTGGTTTTTTCCCTCACACTTTTTTCTTGTGCACCTAAGGACGGATTTGGTGATTCGCAAGCTGCTGACTCGGCTTTCGCAGATTCAGGTTCATTCAAGCTGTATTTGAAAGGAACGGTCGTAGCCACAGCCTTCAACTCTTTAGATAGGAATGGGAACTACAAGCGTAAGATGATCATGTCCATGGCAGGACAGACCGCCGAATATCAGATGAGCGTTGTTCCGGATGCACAGGGGAGTTGGGAAATCATGGATATTGTGAATCCCGCTTTGGGGACGATCCACGTCAAGCACGTCGGTGATCGGGCACAGTACACAATGAAGGGTGAGGCGAAGGATATCAAACTGCCTGAAGACTATATTCTCTTCGACGACTATGGAATGATTTATGAGAGCCTGATGCTGAGAAAATACGATATGGAGAAAAAGGGCAATCAGGTCTTCAAGCGCTTCAGGGTCCCTGAATCTTTTCCTGGGGATGTCATTGACGTAGAGGTGGAATATTTGGAAGAGGAATCACGGACTGTAAAAGATAAGCAATGGACATTTTTAAAATTCCGAGTGAAAACTTTTGGGGTCGTCTCGGTCTATTGGGTAGGTCGAGATTACAAGATTTATTTGACCGAGACCAAAGCCGTCCAGTCTGTAGGAATCAGGGAAGGATTCGAAGAGATGATGTTTCCGGAGGATGTCGATCCCCTGCTTTCCAGGCCTGAATTCGAGGTAACCAAGGAGACAATAATGGTTCCCATGAGGGATGAGGTAAAGCTGGCCACAGATCTGTATTTTCCAGATACCCAGAAGGGAAAATTCCCCTGCATCTTGATCCGAACACCTTATAAAAAGGAGTCGAGCGAGCTGGATGGGAAGTACTATGCCAGCCGAGGCCATGTTGTGGCCATCCAGGATGTGCGTGGGAGATATGCATCGGAAGGCGAGTGGGAACCCTTCGTCCATGAAGGAAAGGACGGGTTTGATACCATCGAATGGTTGGCTGCTCAAGACTGGTCCAATGGTAAAATCGGCATGATTGGAGGGTCCTACCTGGGTTGGGTTCAGTTTTGGGCTGCTGTTCAAAAGCCTCCTCATCTGGTCACTATCATTCCTAATGTCGTGCCTCCAGATCCCTTTTATAATTTTCCTTATGAATATGGATCGTTTTTCATACTGGCAGCCTTGTGGTGGGCCGAGATGGTGGAGAAGAAAGCTGCATCTGATATGACCATGAAAAAGTTTTTTGAGATACAAAGCCGCGATTACGAAAAAGATCTCGACCAGCTTCCGGTCATCGATATCGACTTGAACATATTCGGGAAGAAAAACCGCTACTGGAGGGAATGGATCAAACACAACGTAAATGATTCCTACTGGGAGAGAGCCAACTATCTGGACAAGCTGAAAGATCTGGATATTCCCGTCTTTCTACAATCTGGTTGGTTCGACGGTGATACCATGGGGTCAAAACTTTCCTATCTTCGATTGAAAGAATCAAACAGCAAATACATCAAGTTGATCCTGGGTCCCTGGGGACATTCAGACATGCCCATAAATCTTTGGGGAAAAGATCTGGGTGAAAAAGGCACAGTTGATTTACAGTCTCTTTATCTGCGCTGGTTTGATTACTGGCTCAAGGGGATCCAGAACAGGATACTGGAGGAGCCTTTGGTCGAGCTCTATGCCATGAATTCTAATCAATGGCTGAAAGCCGATTCCTATCCGCTTCCTCAGACTGAATTTACCAAGCTGTATTTTTGCAGCTCTAAGGGAGCGAACACACTCAAAGGAGACGGAAAGCTTGTCTGGAAGATGCCAGAGGATGGAAAGGAATACGATGCGTATACCTATGATCCAGGAGATCCTACCCCAGCTTGGCAGTTCCGAGCCTCAAAAGGGGGAAAGGAACGCTATGAAGAGATAACGAAAGAGCGCCAGGATATCCTCGTTTTCGAGACTGAGCCGTTTGAAGAACCGTTGACCATCGCTGGCCCCATGTCCGCCAAGCTTTATGCATCCTCATCTGCTCTTGATACAGACTGGTTCCTAACAATTTTTGCCTTCAAAGATGGACAGGGGCCGATTCCTCTGGGTAATCCCTGGGGAAGGGGGACCATCCGAGCCCGTTTCCGCAATTCCTTGAGCCAGCCTGAGTTGCTCGAACCGGGCAAGATCTATGAATACACCATCGACCTCTGGCATACCGGAATAACTCTGGAGAGAGGATGGCGCATCCGGGTGGAGGTCACTTCCGCCTTTTTTCCGTTTTTTTCGAGAAATCTGAATACAGGCGGCCACAATGAGATGGAGACAGATTTTGTTCAGGCAGAACAGAAGATCTATCACTCCGAAGAATATCCTTCCCATATTCTTCTTCCTGTGGTGGACATAGATGGCAATTCAGAGCAAGAATCAGATCGATAGGATGAGCTACTTTTCTGGATTCATTTGTGGTATTTTTTAATAACCGGATGTTCTTGAATGATGAAAGATCGATAAGGCCATCATTGCATGATAGAGGAAGCGTAAATTTTTCATGTTTGTACTGTAAGAGGGGAGTATACTGATGAGCGGTAAACAGTCTAGACAGATTTTTCAAATCGGCCCCTATGAACGGGCGCTGGAAAACCGTGTCCAAACCTGGCGCGACCAGGATTTCATCCGCAGGTTTTGGGACAAAAATCCGACCCTCTGGTTTCCAAAAAAGGAATCTGAAATCGAGGACCGAATGGGGTGGCTGCATCTTCCCGAGATGATGCAAAAGAAGATCGACGATCTCACTCGCTTCGCCGAAACGGTCAGATTGGAGGACAGAGCGCATGTCGTCCTCTTAGGCATGGGAGGGTCGAGTCTTGCTCCCGAGGTTTTCCAAAAAACCTTCGGGAATGCACCGGGCTATCCAGAGCTGACGGTTTTGGATACCACGCATCCCGATGCAGTTAGGAGCCTGGAAGAGCGGGTGGACATATCTAAAGCCCTGTTTCTTGTCTCGAGCAAATCCGGGACCACCCTCGAAACCCTTTCCCTTTTTCGCTATTTTTGGAAGCGGATGGATGAGTCGGGTATTCGTCCTGGACAGAACTTTGTGGCCATAACCGACCCAGACTCCCCCTTGGATAAAGTCGCACGAGACCGGGAATTTCGTGACGTCTTTCGAGCCCCAACAGATGTTGGGGGGCGTTATTCCGCTTTCACCGTGTTCGGACTCATTCCTGCCGCACTTATCGGTGTGGATGTCCGGCATCTCCTCGAAAAGGGCCACGCTGCTGCAGAAAAGAATGCCTCTCATGCGGATCCTGGTGACGCTTCAGGATTTCTTCTGGGGGCAGTCCTGGGGGAGATGGCCAAGGAAAGGGATAAGCTGACCATTCTGACTTCGCCAGCTCTCGAAAGTTTTCCTGACTGGCTGGAACAACTCATCGCCGAAAGCACCGGGAAATGTGGAAAGGGTCTTATCCCTGTAGTCAACGAGCCAAGAGTTTCTGTTAAGGAATACGGTCGGGATAGAGTGTTTGTAGGATTATTCGAGCAGGGAGAAAACAACAGAGAATTGGACGGTTTTTTAGAGAAGCTCGAAGACATGGAACATCCGGTCATTCGGATTCGGCTGGATGACGCTTATGATCTTGGGCAGGAGATCTTTCTGTGGGAAATAGGCGTAGCCTCGGCAGGGGCGATTTTGGGGATCCATCCCTTTAACCAGCCCGATGTTCAACTAGCTAAGGAATTGGCAAAACAGGCCATGAGCGAGAGATCAACTGGCGATATAAAAGACAAGCAGAGAGAGGGGATTGAAGTCACTGATTGGGCAAAGCTGGAAAAAGAATTAAAGAGTTGGATCAGCCAAGCCCAGAAAGGGGTTTACCTTGGAATCCAGGCTTATCTGGCTCCGAACCCATCGACCACAGAGGCCCTTCAGTCCATAAGACACGCACTTTTGAGAAAGACTCGTCTGGCAACCACTCTAGGCTACGGTCCTCGCTTTCTCCATTCCACGGGGCAGCTCCACAAAGGGGGTCCAAATTCCGGGCTCTTTCTCCAGCTCGTCGATGAACCAGAGCAGGATATCGCCGTACCAGAAACTGATTACACTTTCGGAGCTCTGATCCGGGCCCAGGCGCGAGGAGATTTAGAGGCGCTGCGGCAGCGGGACCGCCGGGTGATCCGTGTAAACCTCAATCAGGACGTGCAGTCGAGTCTGCATCTGGTAGAGAAAATTCTTCTGGATTTTTGAGTTTTTGGCAGAATGTCGAGAATTTCGTTCTGCCCGGTGAGCGCAATAACCTTATTTGTCCAGTAGTCCAGAACCTGAAAACCATCAGCGGGCGGTCTCGAATTCCACTTTCCAGGAAATGCTGGCATTGGTTTCTGAGAGGATTGAAATTTGCATTAAGCCTCCCTTGTTTTGGACATTCTCGATCTCGGCTCCTTCACACGAGGCGTTTTTGAAAGCAAATCCTGATGGTTCGGTCAGATAAAGAATGTAGCTGTCATTCCCGACCAGCCTGCTTTTCCCGGATAAGGTGTTGTTTATCCAGCGGACATCCTCCAGGTCATAACCACCGCAGGTGATGTGTCGATTCGTGGCGACGACCTGGGGGTGGTCCAGCCTCTCTCGGATACAGAAAAGCTGGCAATTGTATTTCGCGTCGATTTTTCCGGGAGGAAAGCCTCCTGAAAAATTTCCTATCAGCCGCTTAGACCAGAATTCGAAGACGTAATATTCCTTGTTCGAGTCTGATTGCAGACCCAGTTCTTCGAAGGGAATGAGTTCATACTCTCCTCCAGTTCTCCCGAGAAGCATCCAATTTTCGAATGGTTTATTTATTTCCATGAGGAAGAGATGGACTGAGGGCGTCCTGCTGGCATCGAATATCCGGGGACCTGATCCGCTGACTTCTACATCGACCCGATCCAGATGCTTCGAGCGGCTGGGATCCACGTCAAAGATCTGGCAGGGTTGGGTAAACAGAACCGGCACAGCCCTTTTTGCGGGCTCGACGATTTCTGTGCGGTACACTTCAGGCTTATCGGTGAGCAGAAAGAGAGACCCAGTGAGTGATGTCACCATGGTGGACCGGTAGGCTTCCTCCGGAGAGAGTTCGATATGATCGGGATCGTTTCTCCAGATCACATTGTTGAAGGAATTGTACTGGGAGAGTCCTGCAAAGGAGTAACCGTCCGTGCCGATCCGACAGCCGTCGATGATCCCGATCAACTCAGGCCGAATTCCCCAGCATCCCAGCATAAAATGCTCTTTTCCTATCTCTTCTCTGATGGCCAGAACAACATTCCGGTAGGCATCGACCCGCTCCACTTTCCTTTTTATAAAATATTCAGGATGGCTGTTGTACCCCTCATACCGCAAATGCCTCAAGGCATCCACTTTGTAATACTCCCATCCCATCTGTTTCAGTCCTTTGTACACGGGGCGGATGATTTGATCGACAGCCTTCCTGTTCGAGCCGTCCACAGAGATGTTGATCCAATTTCCATGGGCCACTTGACCGTTCTCATCCAGAAGGAAAAATTCTTTGTTTTTCTCGGCAAATTCCTCCTGATCGAAGGACACATTAGTCCAGATGCCGGGCTTTAAGCCTTTACTTTTTATGTATTCTGTAAGGTGTTTCAAACCTCCTGGAAATTTCTGGTTGGGCTGAAGCCAGAGTTCCGGGAGCCCCTCAGCTCTCTGGTAGCCGTCGTCGATCTGAAGATATTCGTACCCATAAGGCAAGAGGATCTCAGACAGAATATCGGCGGTTTTCTTGATGTTCTCTTCGCTAATATCTGTAAAATATGCAAACCAGGAACACCATCCTACTATGGGTTTCTGCCAAACTGTGTAGCGCCAGGGCTCGAAGTATTCGAGACCTCGATGTCTCTGGTAGAAGAGAGGCCGGAACCGGATGACGATTTCTGGCCCGCGAATGGAGATGTCAAAGGCACGTCTTGCTCTGCTCTCTTCTCTGGGCGTGATCCTTACTTCAGGGTTGTGGTCTACCGAGAGGACCCAATCCCTGTTCCGGTCATAAACTCCCCGGTTCAGTAAGCTGTGGCTTGGGCCGTATGAATGACGGACTATGGCTATCCCCTTGTCTCTTCTATCAGCCTCGCAGGGAAAAGATTCGCGGCTTCCTGTAATGCTTCCGATCACCTCGATCTCGTCCTTAAAATTCTGGGATGTCAGGATCACGAGCTGGGTCATGCAGCCCTTTCTCTTCTCGATGACCCTGTTCACCCTGAATTTTTTCCCCGAGGCATGAATTTCAGCCCTAAAAAGCAGCTTGTCCTCGTATTCCATCGAGATTTGTCCATCTTTTACAGTCAATTCAGCTGGTTGGTTTGGCGGAGTTTGGGAATTCTGTCCGGCTGATAAGAACCTTATAAAAAATAAAATGACGAAGATTTTCAGCATGAAAACATATCGCTTTTTCATCTTCCTTCATCCTTTCATATTATTTATGCAGGGTTTGTCCTTCTATCTTAAAACAAAACCTCAAAAGGTATTCGTCTCCTTTCCAATTCTCGAACAAACCGGTCCTTTTTCTTATGGAAAAAATCATCGGTCAAAAATTCTTTTAATCCAGGATGGTGATAGAATCCCCTGACCGTGTTTACATAATTCATCCTGTCGATGTACACATAGTCGACTTTTCCCTCCAATTCACCGACGAGCTTCTCAGGATTTCCAGGAAGCAGAGGTCCGATAAAGGCAAAGGTTCGGATTCCCGCATCATGCATCTGTCCCAGCGCGTCTATCCTGTCTTTTATAGGAGAGGCCATGGGTTCGAAGAGTCGAGCCACCTTCTCGTCGTCCGTGGCGATCGTAAAACCCACATCGATGACCTCAAACTGTTCAAACAGGTCCAAATCCCTAAGTGCAAGCTTTGATTTCGTCTGGACATTGACTGGAAATTGCTTTTCCAGGAGTTCCTTCAAGCACAGCCTGGTGAGTTTGTACTTCGCCTCAAGAGGTTGATAAGGATCACAGACCGAGGAAATCCAGACCGTCCCCTTTTTTGCCTTTTCAAGCTGCTTCCTGAGAAGTGCAGGGGCATTCACCTTGACATCAACGAAATCTCCCCAGGGCTCTGTGTGGCCTGAGTAACGCCGCATGAACAGGCGGGCGTAGCAGTATCTGCAGTTCGTCTGACATCCAGTGTAGGGATTGAGGCAGTAGTCGAAGATTTTCGATTTGTTCAGGATGCTCTTGGCGTGAATCTCCTTGACGATCACTGGTGTCGGCTCTTAACTCTTGACTTGTTTTGTTTAATCGGGATTCTATTATACAATGTTTGAAGTTTGGGATGGAGCGTATCCAAGGGAAATGTCATTATTTCTTTTCTCGCTTGCCTCCGGATGCAGATTGCCTGACTTATAAAGAAAATATCATGGAAACAAAGATTATTTATGACCTGTGCAATAAGATTAGGGCGTTTTCGTCTATTCCATGTGAGAAAAGATTTAAACCGAGACTGTCATGAGTAAATTGACTGATTTTTTTCGAAGAGAACGCATGAGGCTGGTTCGCTATGTACGAAGCCTGATCGAAGATGCTGGAGACAGAGATGCCGAGGATATCGTACAGGATGTCATGCTCAGTATTTTTGACAAAGCAGATGTGACTATTCCCATCGAGAATCTGGCTGCCTATGTTTATCAATCCTTAAGAAACAAAGTGGTCGATATCTTCAGGAAGAAAAAGAATGTCGTGTCTCTAGAGGAAGTGATCTACGTGGCAGGGTGCGATCCGGCTCGTGCTGTGGAAAAGGAAGAACTCATCGAACATATTTTCAGCGCGATGGATTTTCTCCCTTCTGAGCAGAGAGCTGTTCTGATTGCCACAGAATTTGAGGGGCGCTCTTATCGCGAGCTCTCTGAGGAATGGAATGTTCCGATGGGGACTTTGTTGGCAAGAAAATCAAGGGCCTTGAATAAGATAAAGCAAGAACTAATCGGATTAGTGTAATTAAAAAAAATAGGAGGAGACAAATGGAAAGAAGTTTTATTCCCAAGCCGGGCGGATTCATGCCTGACCGGCGCTTCAAAGTCCTTCATGTCGTGGGTTGGGCGATTCTCGGAGTCGCTCTTGCTGTTCTGTTTGCGCTCGTCTTCGGATTTGTAGTTAAACTCCTCTGGAACTGGCTGATGCCTGCGATATTTGGACTCGGCGAAATCACCTATTGGCAGGCGTTTGGCATTGTCATTCTGGCGAAGCTTCTGTTTGGAGCATTCGGACATCGACATAGAGATCATTTCAACCATTTTGATCGTAAGTTCCACGGGAAAAAAGATAACTACCGCATCGAAGACAGAGGCGGTCCGATAATGGAAGAGTGGAAACACTACAAACAGTACTGGCAGGAAGAAGGAAGAGAAGCTTTCGAAGATTACCTCCGCCGCAGGGAAGAACAGGAGAAAAAGAGAGAAGACTGAATTTCCGCCCCCCGAGAATCTCGATTCTCAGCTGCGGTCCGGGATAGCATCCTGGGCCGCTTTTTCTTTATCGGGTCTCTTCCCCATCATTTTTTATAGACAAAAATAGTATGCAGTGTGCCGTCTCCTGTTGTGATCGCCTTATAGCCGATCTCTCTCAGCTCCCAGCCGGGCATATGGTAGTTATGTGAGACAACGCGTGCCCCAGGTTTGAGCTGCTCTTCCAGAAGCGGACGCAACAGTGCATTCGATTCCGGGAGCAGGTAGAGGGTTACCACCGTGGCCGGAGATACATCGGCCTTCATGGCATCCTGCAGACGGAACTCGACGAGATCGTCCACTCCAGCTGCACTTGCATATGCTTTGGATTCCTCGATCCGTTCAGGATCGATGTCGATTCCTACTCCGCGGGCTCCGTATAACTTTGCGGCCATAATCACAATCCGGCCGTCTCCACATCCGAGGTCGTACAAGATATCCTTTTCTGTTATCTTGGCCATCTCGAGCATTTTTTCGACCACAACCATCGGAGTCGATACATAAGGTGCCAGATCTGCTGCATCGGTCCTGCTGTGTGAGCCTTCGTAGAGCTCCAGGTCTCCGTTTTCGTCATACCGAAAGGAGTAGGCCCTTCCAGGGCTGAGCTGGTAGGTGATTGTTTTTCCCTTCTGCTGAAAAGAGATAATCAAAGGAATCCCTTCTGAGAATCGATCGAGGTCACCCGCCCACAGAGACATCTTCTTGGATTGACTGCTCATATGAGACTCTTTTACGGTATAGTGCACCATCTCTTTGGTCAGATTTCGTATCGCGATCTCTTTTGGTTGGGTTGGAGTTCCCTGGGAAAGAGAAAGAAAGGCCCAATTGAATGGGATCGCTCCCAGGAGAAAGATGAAAACACAAAGTCTTTTTTTCACACTAGCTAAGCAGCCTGGGCTATTCATAAAAAACCGATACCTTTTGTTATTCCAGGGTAAATATTACATATACCAAAGTTGGATTCCTCAGTCAAAGAAAGTCAGCGGCACGCGTAAACCTTTTTTTAAATCATGAGTATATCTAGATAAACCGTATTTATACTGGAGGAAGAAATGAAAAGATCGCTGTGGTGTATCGGAGTCCTGATAGGATTTTTGTGCCTTATAACTCATCCTCTTCTCTGCCAGGATGCCATTCAGGGAAAATGGAAAGCCAAGATCGCTGACGGCAAGATCGAGCTTCGGATGAGAATAATCCAGAAAAGAGAGTTCGGCGATTGGGAGTTCTCCAGATATTTCCAAATGTCTGATTTTCAAGGACTTGAGTGGAAGGGCAAGGAAGATTTCAGATTCGTGCGTGAGGCGGGCAGCCTTGCTTTCGAAGGAGAATTTTCCAACGATTCTGGAGCAGGCCATTTCACTTTTTACCCCGATCAAGATTTTAAGAGCTTCCTCGAAAAGAAGGGTTTTGAGGATATCGAAGATAAAGATTTGCTCCAATTTTGCTTGAACAATATCACAAAAGAATATGTCGATAACGTATTCGCCCTGGGCTATTCGGATATCTCGCTTTCAGGGCTGATCTCGTTTGCTATCCATCAAGTTTCTATAGAGTTCATCGGGGACATTCATGCTCTGGGATACAGAGATATTTCTCCCTCAAATTTGATCAGCTTTCGAATCCACGACGTGGAGCCTGATTATATCGAGAGCCTCCATAATCTCGGTTATCCAGATATCAGTCCATCCCAACTCATTTCTTTTGCCATACACGATGTTTCCGTCGAATTCATCAATGATTTGAAAGTATTGGGCTATTCAAATATCGATACCTCCCAACTTGTCTCCTTTGTCATTCACGACGTCACGGCTGATTTTGTCCAGGAGATGAATGCCCTAGGATACACAGGAATGGATCCTTCCGAATTGATCAGCTTTCAAATCCATGATGTGGAGCCGGATTTTGTCAAAGGTTTGCGTGAGCTGGGCTATACAGAGATCTCTCCTTCCAATCTGATTTCCTTTGCCATCCATGAGGTTACGGTGAACTTTGTCAAGGACATTCATTCTGCTGGATACAAAGACATCTCCCCCTCTCAGCTCATCAGTTTCCGCATCCATGATGTCGATGAAGAGTACATTGAATATGTAAATGAAAAATGGGAAAAGAAACTCACTCCTGATAAGATTGTCAGCTTGAAGATACAAGGGTTTTAGAAAAGATCAAATCGAAAACAAGAATAGCGTCAGGTTCATTCCATCAACAAGACCCGTAGAAGCCCGGATACTAGTCTGAGCTGCAGTCCTGCCACTCCCCGGCTGTAAAAATTCGCTTGAAATGCAACGAAAAAGATGAGAAAATGGTTATTACTATGTCTATAGGAATTGTAGGTGATGTAAAGATGTCATTTGAGGACAAATCATGGGATGCGGACATCCTTCCTTTTCTATCAAAAGAAGCGGTTCAACCGTACCAAGACTTTCGGAATTCAGTGAGAGTCATCGAGGATGGCGATTCCCGGGAATTTGATGATAGTCAGGATCTGTCAGGTCATGGAGATAAGGTCTCAGCATGGAAGCAGAAGGGGAAGAACATTCATCCAGGAGGACTCCTGCCGACTACAGATCCAGTGAGGCTGTATTTGAGAGACATGGGCAGCGTGATGCTGCTCACTCGGGAAGGAGAGTTAGCTTTAGCGAGGAAGATCGAGCGAGGGCAGAAGGAAATGATCCATGCCATTGCCAAAACCAGGTTTGTGATGGATGAAATTCTCCACCTGGAGAAAAGGATACTCGAAGATCCTGAGATCATCCGAGTGTTTTTTGAATACACAGACGAGGAGCTTTCTGCTGGAAAACTGAAACGCGTGAAGAAACAAGTCCTGAAAAAGATCGATAGGATCAAGCGTTTGTACAACGAACTCAACCTGCTTCCTCCTATAAGAAAAAAAATGTTTAGTCGAGGCAGGCTTGTCGTTCAGATGAGAGAATTCATCGAGAATCTGAATATTCGGGAGTCACAGCGAGAAAAAATTATAGATAAAATACATAGTAAGCTCAAAATAGCTCAAGGGCTAGTAGAGACCGAAAAAGATCTCAAACAGTTGGTTGAAAGAGCCCAGGGAAAAAAAGAAGCGGCTGAGCTGAAGCGAAAACTCAGAGAATTAAGCAGAATGGTCAAGACAGCTCGAAAAGATACCCATCTCACCCCACAAAGACTAGAGGAGATCCTCTCCCTGCTGGAACGGGGAAAACAAAAAAGAGACCGGGCCATACAGGAAATGGTTGCAGCCAATTTGAGGTTAGTGGTTTCGATCGCTAAGAAGTATCAAAACCGAGGAGTCGACCTTCTTGACCTTATCCAGGAAGGGAATATGGGTTTGATGAGGGCTGTGGAAAAATATGAATACCGCAGGGGGAATAAGTTTTCCACATACGCTACCTGGTGGATCAGACAGTCCATAACGCGAGCCATAGCTGACCAGGCACGTACGATAAGGATTCCGGTGCATGTAACCGAAACACTGCTCAGGCTGAAAAAAGCAGCACAGGCCATCGTAAAGAAGAGGGGAAGAGAACCCACCTGTGAAGAGTTGGCTGAAAAGGCGAAGATGCCCGTGTACAAGGTGAGAGACCTGATCAAGTTCACACAGGAACCCATCTCGATAGAAATACCTGTGGGGCAGAACGGAGAGAGCCAAATTGCTGATTTCATCCAAGAAAGGGATATTCCTTCCCCGCCAGACTCCGTGATTCATGCCGATCTGAGACAAAAGATCAGGGAAGCAATGAACAACCTCTCAGACAGGGAAACGAGGATTTTGGAATTAAGGTACGGTCTGAAGGACGGCAGGGAGCACACCTTGGAAGAAGTGGGGCAAAAATTCAACGTAACACGCGAGCGTATCAGACAGATCGAACTGAAAGCGATAAGAAAGTTGCAGCATCCTGACCTGAGCCAAGTTCTCAGGTCTTTTACCTAGGCTCCAGTTTTCTCTATTTTTCTACTATGTTGTATTCATAATATTGCATACCGCGCATTTGATCCAAGAGATAGACCCGGTCTTTTTCGATATGGATACCATCCACGAATTTGTCTAGTGGGATGGTGCCAAGAAGAACGCCCTCAGGATCGTACACTTCCAGTTGATAGGCATCGGTATTCCTGTCGTCTGTATTTCCTGCCACGGAAAAATTCAAAGATCTTTGTCCTCCGTCCATGGAAACCATCACATTTGCCTGGACCTGTTCATCCTCTTCGAGCTGTCTCTTCAATGTGACCACCCACACTCTTCCTTTGCCGTCCACAGCTATTCCGTTGGATACTCTATTCATGTCCGGCATGCGGATTTCTACCCTGCCCCCGCTTCCAGTCCTTTCTCCCTTGGTCTTGGGAGTTGACACATCGTAGTTAAGGATTCGGTCCGCCCTCCAAAGTAGGTTTCCCTCTGGAGAATATTTCTCAATCCGGTTTTGATAAAGGAAGGAGATATAGATGCTACCGGCTTTATCGACCGCGAATTGATACCTGTTACCCATCCTGTTCACAAGGAAATCCTTGTAATTTTTCTGTTCGCAAAATTCTTTCAGGACCTCTGCATCCTTGTTCAGAACCTTTATCAGCTTGGGCAGCTCTTGGTCCTGATCCATTCTTCCCATTCCAAAGCTGTAGATAGAGGCTCCCTGTCCCATGATCATTTCACCGTTTCTTACTTTGATGATTCCAGGAGCCTCATCGGTCATCTTGATTTCTTCAGCTAGAGAGCCATCGGGCTTTATGATCTGAATCTTTTGATTTCCCGAATCAGACACATAAAGATTTCCCTCTGGATCTAGATCGATAGACTGAGGATACTGGAAATCGCCTGGTCCCTGTCCCCTTCTTCCGAAGGTTTTGAGGAAATTTCCGTTGGGATCGAATTTCTGGATTCTGTGATTGCCTGAATCCAGCACATACACATTGCCTTCTTTATCGAGGACAATGTCCGAGGGCATGTAAAAGAGAACATTTTCATCCTCGGACTCCAGGTCGCCGATATTTTTTACATATTCCAGCGAGATCTTGGGTAGTTTTCCCCACTTTCCGGTCTTCTCATTGTGCACGAGACGAATCCCGTCTTCTGTTTCTATTTTTTGAGAAAAGGAAAGACTCGAGGCTAAAAACAACAAAAGAACAACATAGACAGTCGATCTCATATTCTTAAACATGTCCATCCTCCTTTAGACCTAATAACTTCTTATCAGAAAAAAATGTTGCATTCCCTGAAAAATAGAATGGGCATCACTCTTTCGGCTTCAGGCAGACAAACATCGGAAGGAACTCATCCTCCAGGAAGGTTGAGTGTTCAAACTTGAGTTGTTTGACTTCAAATCCGGTCTGGCTCAAGAGTCGGTGCCAGATGTCAATTTCGAATAAACCTAGTACATGGAAATCTGTGTATATTTCGAGTTGGCGTTTTTTGCGGACAAGATAGATGAACGTCATATCGAAATGGGTATCCGCAGGATCGGGATCGAAACTGTTCTCTATAAAGGTGATTTGAACATCTCCCTGGGAATGAGTCGATGAAATGGTCCTGTTCTGCTTGAAGCGTTCGCGACTTTCTTCTGCGAGCGTGAGAAAAACGCCTCCTGGATTGAGGTGTTCGTATGCAGTCCGGAATGTTCGATGGAGGTCTTCTTCGGTTTTCATATAATTGAGGGAATCCGGCGCTGTGACGCTGTCGAATGAGCCTCTCAGCCGAAGGGATCGCATATCCCCCGAGTAGTACTTCACATCTGGATTGAGTTCTCTGGCGAGATTGAGCATTTCTTCACTGAGATCGACACCGGTCACATCGAAGTATTGTTTGAAGGTGTAATCGTGTCGGCCACCTCCACAACCCAGGTGAAGGAGTGTCCTGACCTCAATTTGAGCATGTTCTTTGATGACCCGGCTGAAGAATTCTGTCTCCTCCACGTATTCTTCAGGAGGGCTGACTACAGGCCAGATCCAGCTCAAGTCATGGTAGAGACGTCGGGCATCTTTTGTGTTTTTTGCGCTCAATTCTATTCCATGGAAAACGAGATTCTTGTATAGGCTCAGGTCATTCCATCAAATTCAGGTGGGTATTTGACCGTGCCTTTGAGTCCTGTTAAGGAGTTAGGAACGAGTTCGAGGACCATGAACGCTTCATCTGGCACAGGAAAGGAAGCCTCGAGTCCTTTCTGACGAGCAGGGGCAAATCCGAAACGGGGATAATAGTTAGGGTGCCCGATGACAATCACGATTTCATATCCAAGCTGCTGGCATTTCTTCAGCCCTTCTCTTACGAGTTTTGAGCCAATCCCTTGATTTTGGAAGTCGGGGTGGACAGCCATGGGAGCAAGCGACAATACGGATCTGTTGCCGTGCTGGCCTTCGATATCGATCAAGCTGAAGAGAATATGCCCGACAATCTGACCTTCCTTGGAGGCGACCAGAGATAACTCCGGGATGAATTGGGACGAGTTCCGGATCCTTTGCACAAGGAATGCTTCATCTTCCTGACCGAAAGCCAACCGGTTCACCTCATGTATGGCGTCAAAGTCTTCTTTTCGTTCAGAGCGAATAACAATCATAGCGGAAGACAATTTTACCAAATAATTCGGGGACAGTATACGCGATTACCGAATTATAAAATTGGGTATCGAAATAGTGCTATAAATTCAGTGATATAATGCACTGTCCCCGAATTTATCCCAACCAAATGACAAGCTGTTTGATCCACTTATTATCATTAATTTACCTGACTTTTCTTTAAAAAATGTACACTACAGATAAAGCGTACAGAAAATATAACACAATCAGGAAGTTATGGGAAATAAAATACTTGACATTTTGTATAGT
>Ga0209636_10000140_pt1 | contig 59620 bp, 58 predicted proteins | sample DeeMarSWOR152_54_FD_187464 | JGI IMG/M metagenome (GOLD analysis project Ga0209636, IMG submission 187464) | Marine sediment microbial communities from White Oak River estuary, North Carolina - WOR-1-52-54 (SPAdes) (version 2) | ecosystem: Environmental > Aquatic > Marine > Intertidal zone >...
TGTCTGTCACTTATGAGACGTGAGAAAACTATAAGAGACTCAAAGAGAAGCCTCTAAAGGCATCAGACAGAATCTTGAGCACGGACGCCATCACAAGCCATCATAGTCCTCAAGTGACTTGAGGAGGTAGAAAACATGACAGAAGAAAAACCTGCAAAACCAGAAAAAAAAGACAAGCCTAAAGAGGTGGTAAAGACGAGCGACAACGTCGTCCTCATCGGCCGAAAACCAGTGATGAACTACGTGGTTGCCTGCCTCACCTTCTTCAACTCAGGTGAGAAAAACATCTGCATCAAAGCCAGAGGACGGGCAATCAGCAGAGCCGTTGACACCGTCGAACTGCTGCGACGCGCATTCGTAAAAGACGTAGATCTGAAGAGCATTGCCATCGGCACCGAAGAGGTACAAAGGGAAGAGGGAAGAAAAAGCAACGTCTCCACCATCGAGATAACTATGGCTCGGCCATAGACCTGAAAGGTTTCCCTCAGTCAAACATCCCAAAAGTCGGGTCTCAGGTCCCCGAACGACAGAACAAGGACCTGACCCACACCCTTTTTCTATCCCAAAATCTAACAGATAGCTATAAAAATCTGTTTTCTACTATTGAATAGTCTTTACAACAAAGGTGAAACTGCATGTCAGATTATCCAAAAATAGTTGTCACTCCTCCAGGACCGAAGGCTCGAGAGCTTGCAAAACGAGACGAAAGAGTGATTTCACAATCCTTTGTGCGGTGGTATCCCCTTGCGATACAAAGCGGAAAAGGCTGCATAATTCGTGACGTGGACGGCAACGAATACATTGACTTTAACTCTGGCCTTGTATGCCTTAACGTGGGGCACAACCATCCCAAAGTGATAGAAGCGATTAAAAGTCAACTGGACCGTTTTCTACACTATTCTGTTACTGACTTCCTATACCATGAAGTTGTAGACGTGGCTGAAAAACTGATTAAAATTACTCCTGGTGCGTGGGAAAAGAAAGTCTTTTTCGGCAACAGCGGTGCTGAGGCGATTGAGGCTGGAGCGAAGCTTGCAAGGTGGCATACACGAAAACAGTTGTACATAGCCTTCGCCAGCGCCTTCCACGGTAGAACCTTTGGCGGAATGTCCTTCACAGCCAGCAAACCCGTTCAAAGACGCCACTTCTTTCCCTTAGTTCCCGGCGTAACCCATGTGCCTTACGGTTATTGTTACCGTTGTCCCTTCAAACTCACCTACCCAGACTGCCACTATTGGTGCATAGACTTCATAGACGAATATGTACTGCAAAAATACATTCCACCAGAAGAAGTTGCAGCCTTCGTCTTTGAGCCGATTCAAGGAGAAGGCGGCTATGTTGTGCCTCCTCCCGAATACTTCCAGAGGCTCAAGAGGCTGGCGGATAAGTATGGTATACTGCTGATGGACGATGAGGTGCAGGCGGGAATGGGGAGAACAGGCAAATGGTTCGCCATTGAACACTGGGGTGTCGAACCAGACATAATATGCATTGCCAAATCGATAGCGGCTGGAATGCCTCTTGGCGCCATGGTTGCAAAAACCTCAATAATGGATTGGGAAGGAGGCTCTCACGCAAGCACTTTCGGCGGCAACCCAGTATCCTGTGCTGCCGCGTCAGCGGTTATTGATGTAATTCAGAATGAGCGTTTAAGAGAGAACGCGGCAAAACAAGGCACTTACATTATGAAAAGGCTCTTGGAGCTTAAGGAAGAAAGCGAGATCGTAGGCGACGTGCGTGGAAAGGGTTTAATGATTGGCATAGAAGTTGTCGAGGATAAGGCAAGCAAAAAACCTGCACCGAAAAAAGCAGAAGAGATTATGACGCGAAGCTGGAAACGCGGCGTGGCTGTGATAACCTGTGGCAAGTCAACAATACGGATAGTCCCTCCCCTCGTCATAACGCGGGAACTTCTAGACGCTGGGATGGGCATCATAGAGGACGCAATAAAACAAGTGGAAAAGCAGGGCTAAAACCCTTTTTTCTCCGTTTTCTACTGGAAACCTATTTAAACCCTAATGTCTAATTTTCGCAGATTAAGGAGACAGAGTAGTGCCTGAGTTGCGAGATTGGCGAGACGTTTGGCATTATGACACCGCTCTGCCTTGGAGGAGTGTAAGCATGGAGGATGAAAGTGATGCAGATTCGAAGCGTAGAAAAGCAAAGAGGGAACTAACATGGGTACAGATGCCATTAAGCAACTCAGTCTCGCTAAAACAACTGAACAATCTCTGCTGTCTCTCGCTTTTGACTTAGGCGGTATTCTTGCTGGTTTAATTGTAGCTACTTCTTTGGGGCTTTTCTCGCGTGAACCTTGGATAATCATTCTTTATCCAGGTATTCTTAGCATAAGAGGCTTCATAGGTGGTCTCTTTTCTGGGCACTTGAGCACAGGATTACATTTGGGCACTATCCCGACGAGTTTATTCGGGGAAAACACAAAGAGGTTTTATTTGTTGTGGGGCTCCATTGTTGTGTTAACGTTTGAAAGTAGTATCTTTTTAGGGCTTGTAGCGTTGCTTTTTGGAACAGCTTTTCTGGGAATAAACGTCTTAGGTGCACTGACTATCTTTGGTACTCTAGTCGCAACTATGGGTTTATCAATACTTGTGATATCCCCTATAACAATAACAATTGCTTTTTCATCGTTTAAGAAAGGCTTAGACCCCGACATAATTGTCTATCCTATTGAGTCAACCATGGCTGATATCTTAGTTACCTTATGTTATGTCTTTATGCTAAGTATGCTTTTTTTTATCGATGTAGGCTGGCTTGTTGTGCTGATGATTTGCGTTGTATTTGTAAGCATTGTCCTTATTATCTCCTACAAGAATAGAAGAGAAGTAGAGTTTGTACGAACTATTAAAGAATCTATCTACACGATGGTTATTGTAGCATTCATAGTGAACATCACAGGTTCCGTGCTTTCCCGGATCAGCGGAGTCGTGGGTCGCAGACCGGAGATTTATGTAGTTTATCCCGCTCTTATTGATACAATGGGTGATGTTGGGGCTATAGTAGGATCAACGACAACAACGAAGCTCGCTCTAGGCACTATTGCCTCTTCTCTTAACTCAATAAAAAATCATAGAAATCAGATTGCGGGAGCGTGGCTTGCTTCGGTGGTAATGTATGTTCTTTTTGCGCTTATCTCATCTTTTTATCAAGTTTCTGTAAGCTTTCTTACAATATTGAGGTTTATTGGATTGCTTCTCGCTACAAACTTTTTTGCTGCAATTTTTATGATTTGTATATCCTTTAGCGTAGCTATCCTTACTTTCCAGAAAGGTCTTGATCCAGACAATTTTGTCATTCCCATAGAAAGCTCGTTGGCTGACACAATAACAACAGTTTCTCTACTAGTAATGCTGGGTTTAATGGGCTACTAGATTTTGAAAACAGCAAGGATTATCTATTGTTGTATGGTATGTTATTGCGGTGATTTCCACCCACATTGGAGTGTTCTTCGCCACATGGTGAAGTTGGAGAAGATTGAATACAAACCCATACCAGTCAGAGATCTATTGGTTGAAATCAAAGATTTATCTGAACTGATGATTGACCTAGCATACTCTGCCGCGCTCTTCGACAGCAAGGAGTTAGCAGAAGAAGTCTTGGAGCTTGAAGAACGCGTAGACACCCTTGCATATCTTATAGATATGAATGTCATGATTGCGGTCAGAGATGCCCAAGACGCTGAGCTTCTTCTAGCTGCTTCTATAGTAGCATCTGCGGCAGACAAAATCTCAGACGCGGCAGCAGACATCGCAACCATAGTATTGCAAAACATAGGCATCCACCCCATAGTCCGACAAGCCTTCGAAAAAGTAGAGGAGCATCTTATTCGCGCAAAAATAGAGTCTAACTCAATCTTAGTAGGCACTTTGCTTGACGAATTGGAGTTAGCTGCAAGAATCGGCGTGGACATTATAGCGATTAGGCGAAACAAAGAATGGATAATTAATCCCAAGGAAAGGGAAAAGCTTGAGGAAGGTGACGTTTTAATTGCTCGTGGGGCACCCCATGGTATTGATGAGTTGAAGGGGCTTGCCGAAGGAACAATCAGGAAGTTGGAGGATTAACATGGCTAAAAAGAAAGAACAGTTTAAGGTGATAGTTGACAAACTTGCGGAGTTGAAGGACACCTCTGAACTAATGATTGACTTGGCTTACTCTTCCCTCTTGCTGAACAACCGCCATTTAGCTGAGGAAGTGCAAGCCCTAGAAGAACACATGGACGAACTTCATACAAAATTTGAGCAACTCGTGCTGTCAAGCGGCTTCAAACCAGAAGAATCCAAAGACTTCTTGGGGCTCATCAGATTAGGAGTCACTACAGAACAGATTGCTGACGCAGGAGCCGAAATCGCAGAAGTAGTTCTAAGAGGATTAACACCACACCCCATTCTGAAACTCGCAATTGAAGAAGCAGAAGAAACAGTTACAAGAGTCCAAATATCCCCCCAATCCTCATTAGTAGGAAAAACCCTTCGTCAAGCTCAGATACACGAAGAAACAGGAATGTGGATCTTAGCCATACGACGAGGCAACGTTTGGCTACGCCCAAAACCCAACACAATAATAAACCAAGGCGACGTCCTCATCGCTTCAGGATACGCCGAAGGAGAAGAAGATCTAGAGAAACTATCTTCTCCCAATGAATAAGCAGCGCTTTGTAAACACTCCCACACACCGTATTTTGAGTTTATTTGACGCCTATTTGGATAATAATAGGAAGGTATATCCACTTCCCAGAGAACACACACTCTTAAAAGCCACAACATACAACCAATAAACCATGGATTGGCTCGAAATTCTCATAGAAACCACCCAACACATAAAACAAACAGTCACCCCTCTCATCAAAACCCCTCTAGCCCAAAAAACCTATGGCACAGGAGCAGGCGGCGACCCCAAAAAACACATCGACCTCCAAGCCGAAAAAGCACTCGTCCAAACCCTAACTGAACACAACATAAACTTCACTCTCATCAGCGAAGAAACAGGCACAAAAAACTATGGCAAAAAACCCACCTGCCAAGTCACAACAGACCCTATAGACGGAACCACCAACACATTAAGAGGAATACCCTTCGCCTGCACAAGCATCGCAATCAGCAAAACCCCAACCCTCAACACCATCCAAGCAGCCGCAGTCACAGACCTCTTCCACGACACAACATACCTAGCACAAAAAAACCTCGGCGCCTACCGCAACTACCAAAAAATCACCCCAGCACAAACAACCAACCTAGCCAAAGCAGTCATAGGTCTAGATCTCAACACCTACAAAGTCGCAGAACTGTCAACAAAACTCAACAGTCTCCTAACCCAAACCAAACACACCCGCCACCTCGGAGCAAACGCCCTCGAAATCTGCTACGTAGCCGACGGCACCACAGACGCCTTCATAGACATAAGAGGCAAACTCCGCACCACAGACATAGCTGCATCCACACTCATCATCCAAGAAGCAGGCGCCACAATAACCACCCCCCAAAACACACCTCTAAAAAATCCTCTAAGCCCCACAGAAAAAGTAGCCTTCATCGCCACAGGAAACACAAGCCTCCACCAAACTATACTAAAAACCCTAAAAAAGGCATAAACACCCATGCTAACACCTGTAAAAAACTACCCTGCTCTCCTTCACAAACAAAAGCAACACAAAACCCTCATCATCGCAGACCTTCACCTAGGTTGGGAAATAAACCTCGCCCGAAAAGGCATCTATGTGCCGTCACAAACGTCAAAAATCTGCCACAAGCTTCTCCAACTAATAAGCATAACAAAACCTGACACCCTCATAATTTTGGGAGACGTAAAACACACAATAGCAAAAGCAGAACCTGGCGAGTGGCAAGACATACCAGAATTCTTCGAAACCATAAAAACCAAAATCGAAGACATCCAAATAATCCGCGGAAACCACGATGGAAACCTCGAACCACTACTTCCTCCAACAATACAACTCCACCCCTCAACAGGCATACCAGTAAGCACTGTAGGTCTCTTCCACGGCCACACATGGCCAGCAAAAAAACTCTTTAAAAGCTCCATCCTTGTAATGGGTCATGTCCACCCAACAGTAGCCTTCCGAGATCCCTTTGGGTTTCTAATAACAACGCCAGTTTGGATAAAAACCAAATGCAGCACCGAAAAGCTTGCAGCCGCGTTTTTAAAAAGCAAACATATCAAAACAACCAAAAACTCTGTTGCAACTATCAAAAAACACTTTAACATAAAATCTAAGGTCAAGCAGCTATTCATAATGCCTTGCTTCAACGAATTTCTTGGAGGACGCCCCGTCAACAGAAAAAAAGAGCAAAGACGCTACATTGGTCCGATTCTTCGCTCCGAAGCCGTAAACATCAATAGTGCAGAAGTATACCTTCTCGACGGAACATTTTTGGGAACCATAGAACAACTTAAAGCGTTAAACTAGACACGCAAAGTAAAAATTCTTATTAAATTCATTCCGCAATTTTAAGCGGAGGTGAAACAGAACAATGTCTTGGGACGACGATTTTGAAAGATGGTTTAGAAAAAAAATGCGGCGACCATTTTCCAGCGGATGGTTTTTTCAAGATATAGATGAAATGCTTCGTGACATCGAAGAAATGATGAATAAAGAACTAAAAGAGTTCACTTCTCGAATACCAAAAGACTATGTACGAGAACATAAATTGTCGAACGGTAGGAAGATCCGTGAATGGGGACCTTTCGTCTACGGCTACTCCATGACAATTGGTCCTGATGGAAAACCTGTGATAAGAGAGTTTGGAAACGTCCAACCTAGCAGACATGGCCCAAAGATAAAAGAGGAACGTGAGCCTCTAGTCGACGTGATAAGTGCAGATGGTGAAGTTAAGGTAGTTGCTGAACTGCCCGGAGTAGATAAGAAAGACATCAAACTCAACATTTTAGACGACATGTTAACAATTTCTGTTGATACACCAGATCGTAAATACTACAAGGAAATTAAGTTGCCAACTGAAGTTGAACCCAAAGGTGCGAAGACATCCTATAAAAACGGGGTGTTGGAAGTAACATTGCAGCAGGATAGGAAACGTAAACCGAAGGGAAAACCGATAAAAATAGAATAAATCACTAAGCTCACCCTTCTTTTTTATAGCCATCCTTTTATGCTATCTTCATCTAGACTAATCTGCGGCGAAAACTACTTGGCAAAAACTTCAGAGCTTGAAACACTCAAACAAGTCTGCAAAAAAGTGGCAACCACAAAGAGAATTGAAGATGCTGATTTGGACAAACTTTCTGCGGTTCTTGGTCAACGCTTTGCAAAGGCTTGGAAGGCGGTTGAAGGCAAACGTGTGAAGAAGTATGTTTTCAAGCCCAGCAACCGCGTTGTCTGGATTGTTATAGGGAAAGGACGAGACTATCTTATAATGCCTGCCGCCTATTTTTGCACTTGCGACGACTTCTACTTCCGAGTGATGGACAGACAAATACACTTATGCTATCATTTAATAGCGCAGAAGCTTGCAGAAACATTAGAGAGCTATGACCTGTACAAAGAGGAAGATGGACTTTACGAAGTGTTAATGAAGGAATGGAGAAAGGCGATAGCTTAAATAACCAATTCTATTTACTATGGAAGACGGTGAAACCTCGGATTGGGCATAGAAGAGTTCTTTCAAACGCTGATATATATATTGATGGTTACAGCGTTTATAACTTTAGCAATAATTTTCCTTCAACTACTTCGTGGCCGAGAAGAGAAAACAGAATAAGCAAAAAAGAGTTTTGGCATAATTATCCGATCTATTTAATTTACACCTTATGAAAAAGAATAAAATTTAGCATAAAATAGCAAACTTATAGTAGGAAAAATGGCAGAAAACAGAATCAATTTGGGTTCCAGTTTCTATAGTAAAAGGATTAAAATACGTTTATAGCAAACTATCTATATTCATTTCAGACATCGTCGTGAAAGGGGAATGAGTGTAGAAGAAGTAGTGCAGCACATCCTTTCGCATAGTCATGGTTTGACTCACGAAAAAGTGATGATTGCTATAGAGAAGAAGAAAACTGCAAGTGGAGGATTTTTGACAGACGAGGCTGCTGCGCGGCTCGTTGCTGCAGAGCACGGAGTAGAAATTAAATTCAAAAAGACACGTCCGAAAATTTGTATACACCAACTCGTTTCGGGTCTGAATGATGTAACTCTTTCGGGTCGTGTTTTGCTTGTTAATATGCCGCAAGCGTTTCCTCGACTCGATGGAATTGGTCAAGTAGCGTGGCTTTTTATTGCAGACAAGACGAGTACTATAAAGGTTGTTTTATGGAATGACAAAGCAGAACTTGCGAGTAAAATTACGCTAGGACAGATAGTAAAAGTTTTGCATGGATATGTTCGACGGGGCAGAGATGGCGAGATGGAACTGCACGTTGGACAGCGAGGCGACATTCAAATTACTCCTCCTGACATAAGGGAAAGCGACTTTCCTTCTCTCAAGGATTTCTGCGAAAAAATTGCCAATATAATCGAAGCGTGTAAAAAAGTCAATGTAGAGGGAGTGATTCGAACTATTTATCCAGTTTCTACATTCCAGCGGCGTGATGGAACAAAAGGCAAAGTAGTGCGGATTGTACTTGAGGATGAAACTAAATGGATACCTGTCGTGTTTTGGAATGAAAAGGCAGAGCAAATAGCTAAAGTGAAAGAAGGGATGACGATTTTGTTGATGAATGCAAAGGTTAGGAAGAACCGTCAAGATAAATTGTTAGAATTACACGTAGAAGGTTCCACTAATGTGGAAGTTTTTAACTCGCTTTGAAAACTCTTTTTGTGTAGAAAATTTAAAGAAAGGGATGAATAAGAATAGCCTTCCTTAAAAGAACGGCAATGACGAAATCTGTGTTTAGAAAACTTACTACTAAAAGGGGTAAAAACGTGTCTGCGGCTCTTTTGAGTAAAAGGATGATTCTGGGAAAGTTGTGGTGCCTGTTTGGAGAAAGCAGACTGGATTTAAGGGTTAGTTGTGGGTACTAAAGTCAGGTTAAAGAATGTTTATGTGCCAAAAGGATTTGGGATCAGATTAAAATTACAACTCGCGCTTCTACGGAAATAGAAGTCCAACAGTAAATGTGGAAACATTTATTTCAAGAGGCTATGCACAGTATAACCTCTCTCTTAAAGTTGGTGAGTTAGTATGAAAACAAATCAAATTTCTCTTCCTGTCGACGAGCTGCCCAAAAAATGGTATAATATTACGCCTGATTTACCGGAGCCATTACCTCCGCCTAAAGAACCAGAGAATGGCCAATCACGAATGGAGTTCTTGGGAAGGACGATGATTCATGAATGTTTGGGGCAAGAAGCTTCTACTGACCGTTGGATTCCTATTCCTGAAGAAATTAGAGAGCTGTACATTCAAGCGGGTAGACCTAGACCTTTACATAGAGCAAGACGACTTGAGAAGCATCTTAGACTGAAGAAAGTAAGATTGTATTATAAACGCGAAGACTTGTCGCCAACCGGTTCTCACAAGGTAAACACCGCCTTAGCTCAGGCGTATTTTGCGGCAAAAGAGGGGAAAACAGCGCTAGTAACAGAGACTGGCGCTGGACAATGGGGTAGCGCATTGTCTTATGCAGCAAGTTTAATGGGATTGGATTGTGTTGTTTTTTGGGTTAGAGCCGTTTATAGTTGGAAAACTGATCGTAGAACGTTTATGAAGCTTTTGGGGTCAACAGTTCATGCTTCGCCGAGTGAAGAGACAAAAATTGGTAGAGAGTTATTGACTAAGAATCCAAACCATCATGGTTCATTGGGAATTGCAGTTTCTGAAGGGTTGGAGTACGCGAGTTTGCACGAAGGATCTGTTTATTGTCTGGGATCCGTGCTTAATCATGTTCTTATTCATCAGTCGATAATCGGCTTAGAGACTATTAAGCAGTTCAAACTTGTAGATGACGAGCCTGATTTGATTGTGGCTTGTTTAGGCGGAGGTTCAAATTTTGGAGGAATTGCACTGCCTTTTGCAGGTGAGATGTTAAAAGGTAAACGTAGATGTGAGTTTTTAGCGGCGCAGTCTGAGGCGGCGCCTAATCTTGTGAGGGGAGAATACAAGTATGATTTTGGGGATGTTGCCGAGCAAACTCCGTTACTTAAGATGTTCACGTTGGGGCATCGTGTGGAAATGGCGCCGATTAGGGCGGATGGGTTGAGGTATCACGCTGCAGCGCCGTTGGTGAGTGCATTGCGGAATCATGGTGTTGTGAGGGCCGTGGCTTATCCTGCGGATGAGAAGGTGATTTTTAAGGCGGCAAGAATGTTTTTCCAGAGTGAGGGGTGGTTGATTGCGCCGGAGTCGTCGTATGCGGTGAGGGCTGGTATTGATGAGGCTGTGAAGGCGGAGAAGGCGGGTGAGGAGAAAGTTATTTGTATGAATATTAGTGGTCATGGGTTTTTGGATATTGAGGCGTATAGGGACAAGCTTGGTATTGAATAGACGCTTTGTGTGTTCTCTGCGAAGTGGATAGACCTTCCTATTAGGATCAAAATATGATGGGTGGCTAGTTTGGGTGTGTGGTGTTTGGATGCCTCTAGGATTTATGGCTTCTGGAAGGGTTTTAGCGATCTTTGTTTTTAGTTTTGGTTGTCTATAGCTGAGGAGTGTGTATGTGCGCGCTTTGTCCCAGCAAAATGCCCATATTCCCCAAAACAACGAGCAAAACACAACAATGTTCTAAAAAAAGCGCACAGACCGTGCTATAGACACCGACCACGACACCGACCACTTTTGCGCACAACTGTGCGCTTTCGTGCGCTTTTGTGTGCTTCGGTAAAATATTTGGAAAAGTTCATGCATGCATCTTGAAAAGCGCGCATTTCAATTTGACAGGATTCCATCATCCCAGAATTTCGTGCGCGTGTATCCACCTATGCCTTTATAAGAGCGCAAGCATCACAATAGCTGAAGAGCTTACTTTTATTGTATGGGCTTCTCTTACAGTAACTGGAGTCTTTTCGAATCTTGTCAAAGAGGTAGATATAGTTGTGTAGCTTAAGAGCAGGTATAGTAACTAACTGTAGAAAATGTAAGTCTTCAGTACAAGTTCATTGCACACAAAAGAAGAAAATTCGAACAAAATCATATGTTGACAATCGGAAGAAAGGAGTAGCTTGAATGCTTAAGGTAGACGACCGTGCAAGATGCCCTCAATGCAATGAAAGAAGTCGCGTTGTTTGGATCTCTCAAGATGGGAAACGAGCAGCAATCCAATGCCCAAGATGTCACAGTCAGATTAGCCGAGGGCCTTCAAAATTCGGTTCTAATGCACGTCCTCAAACTAAATCCCAGAAAAACATGGTTTTCATTGTGGAAACTGAAGAGGCAACTCCCATGGTAAAAAAGGTAGTATAATATGTTGAGAATGAGAAAAGTGTCTGATGGGAATCGTAGCAGATTCGAGATCATAGCGGAGATTCTGGGGAATTTGCGGGTACCAATTTGTTGGACGAATATTATGTCTCATTGTAATATGAGCTCAAAACAGTCAGGGCAATATTTGAATTTGTTGAGGTCAAGGGATCTTATTCAGATGCAGGTGGCAGCGGGAAAAGTAACGTATAAGAGAACAGAAGCTGGCCGAAAGTTTCTGAAGCATTATGGTAAGATAGTTCTGCTACTTGATCCTAGCATTTCCGCGCCTTCCCTAATTTAGCAGTGCAGAGAGATCACTGAAACAAAAAAAAGAATACATGAGATACTTTGCTTATATTGAAGTCTGCGAGCGACAACAGGGTTAATATTAGAAAGGACATTATTGACAGTTGAAAGGTGAGGTGACAGAAAACGAGCAGAGAACAGAATTCCCGTAGAAAAGCCAAGGAGACCACTCGCCGTCAAAAAGCGAAGGGCCATCAAACGAGAAGAACTCGTGGAGGAAAAAAACAGAAGAGAAGGTAAGAACGCGCGCGGCATTACGATTCAGAGACAATAGAGTACAAGAATTCCACAAATTCCAAGATTAAACATCGCAGTTTTTCTTGGGTAATTGCCCACTTATCTAATGTATCCCAACTTTCATCTGTAGCCTCTATATAATCCTCAGTAGAAAGTCTGTGTTTTTCTTTGTGCTCGGAATCCCACCCACTAGCATAATCCTTGGTTTGGTGAAATAAGTCAACAATTCGTCTACTATATGCAGTTATCTTCTCAGCTACGGAAGGATTGTACTTCTTTGCATAATCTGCAACCATAAAGAGACGCTCCAGATTAGCCCAGTATACTTCTGCGGCTCCAAACCAATCGCGAAGAGGATAGAAACAGTCTTTGTCCCCATAAAACATCTCTAGTTCGTCGAGAATCTTTGCGTCTATAGCCCTCATGGAATTCTTTTTTGGACTCGCCAGAGTAAAAACCTTTTGCACATACTAAACGCGCGGGCGTTAGAAATTCTTTCCATCAAGCCACGCACAGCCTATGGTTCAACGCTACTATTATCTTCATCAACGCTAGAAAAGTAGTAAATGAAGGTTAGAGTAAGGTCTGCCTATGCGTTGTTCACATTGTGGAATATGCTGTGAAAAAACTGAAATGCTGCTTTCTAATGCAGACATTAAACGTTTAGAAGGACTGGGTTATGACAGCCAGAAGTTTGTGCGATATGACAGGCACGGAATTGCCAAACTGAAAAATCGTCGTGGGTTCTGCGTTTTCTATGATGTTGAAAAATGTCGCTGCAAAATCTATAAGCATAGACCTTTGGGATGTCGAATCTATCCAATAATGTGCAGCAAACAAGAGGGAATAGTAATGGATGAGCTTTGTCCAATGCGAAACACAGTGTCGAAAATAGAACTCAGAAGAAAAGGTAAAAAGTTGATAGAGCTTCTGCAAAGATTAGACAACGAAGCTCACGCACGCGTGTGGTTAAAACATCTGCAGAGAGAAAAAACATTCTAAGCAAAGATATTTAGTGTGTTATTGAGCATTATTAGTGTTTGAGGTGTAACTAAATTGGTAAAGTGGGAGTACAAAGTGCTTCCGATAAAGACAAGGGTTCACGCTGACCGTCTTATAACAGAAGGAAAACCAGTAATAGAAAGCATCCAAAAGGAGTTAAATGTTTTAGGGAAAGATGGATGGGAATTAGTGAGTGTTCAAAATATTCGCCTAGAAGATGGTAGACTATTTACAGTTGCCTATCTTAAACGGCAAAAACCATAACAAAGTGTTTCGCAATGCATATACATTTCTAGATGTAATATCGTTTGTCTTCTTTATTTCGCCAAGGAAAACTCCAGCAAAATAATTCAACCATTGTCGTTCTTGCAAAGGTTAATAAGGAGGGCTGGTGTAACACGGATAGCAGTTAGGCGCTTTCTGAAAAGGGTAGAACGGTAACGACGGTTTTGCTTTTTTTCCGACTAAATCTAGCTGACAAATCAAGCGAGGTGATAGAATGTCATATTCATACGGTGGAAGACGAGAATTCGGATTCAACCAGAAGAAACCAGTGGAAGTTGACAAGGAATACGAAGCCAAGATCGAGGACATAAGCAGAAGAGGCGACGGAATCGCAAAAATCGAAGGATTCATCATATTTGTGCCAAACACTGAACAAGGAGAACACGTCAAGTTCAAAATAACACGAGTTGGAAACAGGTTCGCGATTGGTGAGCTAGTGAAAGCTTAATCCAACAGCTTCCAGAATTTGAGTAGCACAAGAAAATCCAGAAGAAGGAGGTGTATTGCATGTCAGAAAAAGAACAAAATATAAGCGAAAAATCTGAAGTTGAGAACAAAAAAGCGGCAAAGGAAAAAAATGGTGAGAGCCGCAAAACGTCTTCCAAGGCTAGCAAAGAGCAGAATGTAGTTTACGTTGGAAACAAACCTCCAATGAACTACGTCATGGCAGTCATCACCGCTTTTAACATGGGCAACGGAGAAGAGGTCATATTGAAGGCACGCGGCCGCGCCATAAGTACAGCCGTTGATGTAGCTGAAATCACACGCAACCGATTCTTCAAAGACGCCAAAATATACGCTATTTCTATCGGCACTGAAGAAATCACACCAAAAGAAGGCGGCAACCCAAGAAACGTCTCAACAATGGAAATCAGTCTCAAGAAATAAACTTGGCAAACTGAAAACCGCCTACCACACCTATTTTATCAAAATAAACAGACATAAGCAAACCGATCAAAACCCAAATTTTCTATTTCACCCAATTGCACTCGCCATAGTGGGGCAATCAGTAACCAGAAAATTGGAGGATTGCAGTGATATCTCCACTTGTCAGGGATTCGAGTCCCTCCGTACTTTTTGAAATAAATCGCACATCATGCAAAAACCTTTTTTTCCCCAGAACTGAACTCTGGAACAAAATTCCAATTTTCGAAATTTGTAAGTAGTCTTGTTTATTCTTCCATTTGTTCACTCCTCTGTTCTGAACAAGTTCACTACTGTTCAAACAAAATTACGGGAAATTCAGTTTTTAAAAACGCTCAAGAAGCTAAAAAACCGTGTTCCTCCGTGTTTTCAGCCTCGTTCAGAAAAAGAAGCCTCAAATGAACTGTCATGTTCAATTTCACGAAGCTAAAAAACTAAGACCGTGGAAACTCTTTTTTCAATTTTCATAATCGTTTTTTCAAGTTTTTGTGATTTTTGGGGATTGATAGGATTTCCCATAGTTTCACGATCATCACAGAGACACGCGTAAAGTTGAATTATGAGAACGACATGATTGTTTTCTATGGACCTTAGAATCTTATTCGGCTCAATTCTTGTGATCATACTTTTTTTCTTTGGAATAGTGTTTGCTTTGGCTTCTGCTTACGCTCCTATTAGGTTAGTAGTTGCCGCCATTTTGTTCATAGCTGGTTTTGGAATAATTGCTGCTTTATACATGATTTCCAGTAAGCCCTCTGAGATTGTTCAGAGAGTTGAATTTTCAGGTGATATGAAAGCCGTTTCTATCAAGTGTCCCAGCTGTGGAGCCTCAATTCAGCCCGATAGTATAAAAATTGTGGATGGTGTGCCCTATGCGATTTGCAACTATTGCGGACATACGGTTGAAGTGGTTGAGGAACCGAAATGGTGAGGTTTCCGCTTTCTATGTTTTGCGTATTAATTCTTGTTCTATCATTCAGCATGTTTGTTGTGGAAGCTCAGGATCTCGTGTACCATTTGGAGCATGAATGGGTCAAGATATGGATAAATCAGGACGGAACAATCGACCTTCTTTATGACATTACCATTGTTTGCGATGAGGGGACGCTGCACTGGGTTGAAATCGGACAGCCAAATAATGACTTCACAATTGGTCAAGCTTTTGATGAGAACAACAATGAACTATATGCTGTGCGCACGTCAGATGGCTACAAAGTCCAAGTCGACGTGAAAGACCTGGAAGCCGGGAAGAGTGTTCGATTTAACCTCACAACTAACGTGGGGCGCATGATATGGGAAGATACGCAGAATCCTGGCAACGTTGGAATGCAATTTACGCCTACGTGGTTTCCTGTTACAATTGATAATCTTCGTGTCCGAATTGTCTCGCCTCTTGGGGTGACGGAGAGTAATCTTAAGACGATGACAGATGTATACTGGGATAATGCTGAGTATGAAGATGGCAACTTCGCTGTCTATTGGGAAATAGACAACTTAGCTCCAGATCAGAAATATGCTTTTGGAGTTTCATTCCCGAAAGAGTTCGTTCAACACTATGAGGTTCAACCAAACTTCTTGCAAACATATGGCCCTTGGATTGGCGTTCTCATATTTTTTGGCTTGGCTGTTATACTTTTAGCTTTTGTCTTTCGAAAGAAAGCTTACATTAAGCCTGTTGTGAGTGTTGAGGCTCTTGGCATAAGACGAGGCCTAACAGCCGTGGAAGCCTCATATCTTTTGGACTTGAAGCCAACCATGATTGTAACCGAGGTTCTTTACAGTCTTTTGAAAAAGAGAGTTGTGTGGGTCACAGCCACTAAGCCTTCGGTGACGTTGAAGGTTATGGAGCCCTTTAAGAGTAATAAACCTAGCGAGTTGGTAGGCGGGGCACATCTTAGATATTATGAAATTGATTTCTTAAATGCGATAAAAAAAGACGGCATGTTAGATGAAGAAATGTTGGCTGAAACGATCGTGTTTCTGGGTCGCTCGATTGAGGAGAAACTTCGCGGCTACTGTAGGCGTGACACCATTGACTACTACAGAAAGATAGTTGAAAAGGCTTGGAGACAAGTGGAGCAAGCAGGTACATCGGAGCTAGCCTCCAAAGTTTATGATGAACAACTCCTATGGTTGCTTCTAGATCCAAAACACCGTACTAGAACTGAAATAGCTTTCAAGAATCGCATCTTTGAACCTGCCCCTTTCTGGTTCTGGTACTGGTATAGCTATCAGCACTATCATCCCCGACCTACATACAAACCTAACATAGACACGATAGCTGAAACTAAATCCCCACCAGCTATCCCTGGAGCAGACTTCGCCAACAACATCGCCACAGCAGTAGAAAATACATCCAACAGCATTGTGACTAACCTTGAAAAATTCGCGAATGCAATAATTCCCACGACTCCACCTCCGCAGACATCACATCAACCAGCCCATCATGGATCAAGATGCGTATGCGCTTGCGCCGCTTGCGCCTGTGCCTGTGCATGCGTTTCCTGTGCTTGCGCTTGCGCAGGTGGGGGTGCGGGATAGGAGGTAACAAATCTTGAGTTTCCTTCAGAAAGTCTTCAAACGTTCTAAGATTCCAATGGGTCGCTACACATACAGAGGAGTTGGAGATTTTGCGAAAATGGCCTTGCAGCTTAGAGTAGAGCCTAAAGGTCAAGGATTGCTGGTGATCAACGCTAACACTGTTCTGTATTTGAACGAAACTGCAACGGCTCACGCCTTCTTCCTGATGCAAGGAATGTCGATGGAAGAAACAGTCAGGAGCATTAAAAAAATTTACAGGGTAAATGCAGAAACTGCCAGTGCAGAACATGAAAAACTCATTTACACCGTGAGCACCCTTGCCCAAACTGAAGAAGTTTGTCCTGTGTCGTTTCTTGACGTAAAGCAAGTTGAACCCTTCACGCAGCCACTGTCTGCCCCCCTTAGAATGGATCTGGCATTAACTTTCCAATGTCAAAACAACTGCGTCCACTGCTACACCGGAGGACCCCATGCAACTTCCGAGTTCACCACCCAACAATGGAAGAAAGTTATCAAAAAACTACAGCAGATTGGAGTGTTCATTGCCACCTTTACAGGAGGAGAGCCAACCTTGAGGGAAGATCTGCCAGAACTGTTGAAACATGCCCAGGACACCGGGATAGTGACGGGGCTAATCACGAATGGAAGAAGATTAAAGGACAAGAAATATGTAGAATCTCTTGAAAGCGCTGGGCTAGACTTTGTTCAAATAACCTTAGAATCGCATAAAGCTGCCATTCATGACAAGATAACTGGGGTGAAAGGAAGCTGGAAAGAAACCGTTGCTGGAATCAGAAACGCGGTGAAAACACAAATCTATGTAACAACAAACACCACACTAAACAAATACAACGCACCCGATTTCCTAGACACAATAGATTTTATAAAGAAACTAGGTGTAGCAGTTTTCGGCTGCAACAGTCTAATTTATTCAGGAAAAGCCATTGAAGTCAGCAGTGAATTTGCTCTACCAATTGAAACCTTGAAAGAGCTTCTTCCCAAAATCAGAGAGAAAACAAGTCACATCGGACTGAAATTTCTCTGGTATACGCCAACGCAATACTGCCACTTAGACCCAGTTAAGTTGGGCTTAGGCGTAAAATCCTGCACAGCCGCATCGGTCAACATGTGTGTCGGACCAAACGGTGATGTCTATCCATGTCAAAGCTATTTTGAAAGCCTAGGTAACATTCTCAAAGACAATTGGAAAAGAATCTGGAATCATCCGATTGCCTCGCAGATTAGAAAGAGAAAGTATGTAGACTCAAAATGCAATGACTGCCCACAGTTGCAGGTTTGTGGGGGAGGATGCCCCTTAGAGCTTCAGAAGAACAGATTCTTATGCGCAGAGACCAAATAGAAAGCAAATGCTCAATTGCGTCCGTGTATTGTTAAATGTTTATATGGTTGGTTTTTGACTAACCTAAACGCAACAAGCACGCGCGTGCACAAACAATGAACGTCCCAAAAGCAATTAACACGTACTGTCCAAAATGTAAGGTTCACACAGAACACTCAGTAAGCCTATACAAGGCTGGAAAACGCCGCACCCTAGCCATCGGCGCCCGCCGCCACGAAAGAGAAAAAAAAGGCTACGGAGGACAAGGATGGCCCCTCCAAAAAAAATTTGCCAAAACCACAAAAAAACAAGCCCTCAAGCTTAAGTGCAGAAAATGCGGCTTCATCATCCAAAAAGACGGCATGCGCCTAAAGAAACTAGAAATCGGAGGAAAATCCTAAACCATGAGCACCGACTGGGAAACTCTCATCCCCAAACCCCAATCATACTTCATCCGCGTACGCTGTCCCGACTGCGGCAACGAACAACTAATCTACAGCAACCCAACAAACACCGTAAAATGCAACATATGCCAAACCACCCTCGCTACCCCAACAGGAGGCAAAGCAAAAATCAATGGCGAAATCACAGCTATAATGGAGTGAGGCCAACACAACCATGTCCCCCGTCCAAAAACCCGAATGGCCAGAAAGACACGAACTCGTCCTTGCCACAGTCCAAAAAGTCACTGATTATGGCGCTTACGTAACCCTCGAAGAATACGGCAACAAAGAAGGACTCCTTCACCGGAACGAAATCAGCACAAGCTGGATCCGCAACATCCGCAACCACGTCCGCGAAGGCCAAAAACTCGTCCTCAAAGTCCTCCGTGTCGACCCAGACAAAAAACACATAGATCTCTCCCGCAAACGAGTTAACAAGCGTGAACGTATAGACAAGATATACACTTTTAAACACGAACGCAAAGCCGAAACCTTCCTCCAAATTGTAGCTGAAAAACTCAACACACCCCTCGCAGAAGTCACAGAAAAAGCAGCAATCCCTATGGAAGAAACCTATGGCGATGTCTACACCGCTCTCGAGGAAGCAAGCCGTCAAGGTTCCGAAGCGCTAACAAAAATCGGCGTTCCCTCCAACATCGCCCAAACCTTAACTGAACTAGCCCGAGAAAAAATTCGACCTACACTAGTTGAAATTAAAGGCATCCTCCAACTTACCAGTATCAAACCAGACGGCGTCAACTTAATCAAGAAAGCTCTCAAAGCAGCCCAAAAAACCTCAACACCAGACACCGCAAAAATCCACATCTACACCATCGCAGCCCCAAAATACCGCCTAAAAGTGGAAGCCGAAAACTACAAGCAAGCCGAAACCATACTTCAAAAAGCCTCAGAAACAGCCATAAAAACCATTACAAAAGCAAGCGGAGAAGGCAGCTTCAAAAGGGAAAAATAGCATGGTGCGGCTTCTCAGAAAATGCAGAAAATGCAGCTGTTACACCTTAAACACAGAGACTTGTCCCTACTGCGGCGGCAAAGTCCACAGTCCTCACCCCGCAAAATTCTCTCCAAACGATAAATACGCTAAACACCGCATAGCCCTAAAAAAAGAAGGCACACACTCATGAAAACGACCATTAAAGAGAAACTTCAAATAAAACCCCAAACCCCCATCCTTATAGAAGGTCTTCCGGGTCTAGGAATGGTGGGCAGAATCACCACCCGATATCTAGTTAAGCAGCTGAAAGCCGAAAAATTTGCCCTTCTCCTCTCCCCCCACTTCCCATACTACGTCATTGTAAACAAAAAAGGAAACGCTCGCCTTCTCCGCGGCGAGTTTTACTTCTGGAAAAACCCAAAAGGTAACGACCTCATTCTTTTCACGGGTGACAGTCAGGCTCAAACCATTGAGGGGCAGTACGAAATCGCTGAAACCATCCTAGACTTTGCCAAAAAACACGGAGTGGAAACTATAATTACACTCGGTGGTTATCGCAAAGAAGCTGGTGAAACGCCTGAGGTCATCGCTACAGCTACAGACGCCGAAACATTGGACAAGGCCCTTGAAGCAGACGCCTCTCCTAGCCCTCCAGGAAACCCGATAGTAGGAACAGCTGGGCTGCTCATTGGTATGGCAAAGTTCAAAAACATTTCCGCGTTATGCCTTTTAGGAGAAACCCGCGGCTACCTTCCAGACCCCAAAGCCGCAAAAAGCATTCTCCTTGTTCTGCAGAAACTGTTGGAAATTTCTGTAAACTTGGATGATTTAGATAAAGAAATTGCAAAGTCGGACAGGATTTTGGAGAAGATGCGGCAGATAGAGGCGCGAAGAGAAACGTACGCGAGGAAAATGCGTAAGAGCGAGGAAGGCAAAATCAGCTACATCAGCTGAGAGCTTTAGGGCTACATTAATCAGTAGGAATTGTTTCGTAGGAAAGAATTAAATGGAGAAAGTTTTGGTCACAGGTGCAAGTGGGCTCTTAGGAAGCAAGATTATTAGTAAAGCCGAAAAAAAGTATGTGGTTCATCCAACGCATGCAATACGTTCACTTTTTGCGAAATCTTTGAAAATGGACATCACAGATAAAAACGAGGTGAAACGTGTTTTTGGCAAAGTCAAACCAGACATCGTAATTCACACGGCTGCGGTGACAAACGTTGATAGATGTGAGAATGACAAGAGTTACGCGTCGAGAGTAAATGCTGAAGGAACAAAGATTCTCGCAGAAGCATGTAATCAGGCGGGTGCAAGGATCGTTTATGTATCAACTGATTATGTATTTGATGGTGAAAAGGGGTTATATACCGAAGAGGATATGCCAAATCCAGTTAACTATTATGGCTTGTCGAAGTTGATGGGAGAAAAATATGTTGTGGAGCTAAGTGAAAGGTTTGTGATTTTGAGAACAAGCGTCTTGTACGGTGTGCATCCTGAGAAACCGAATTTTGTAATGTGGGTGATCAAGTCTTTGAAGGAAAAGAAGCGACTCACCGTCGTGGAAGACCATTATAACTCTCCCACTCTCGCTAATAACTTGGCTGAAGTTATTCTCGAAATATTTGATAAGCAATTGAAGGGCATCTACCATACTGCTGGAAGTGAGCGGATAAGCCGATATTTGTTTGCTTTAAAAATCGCTGAAACCTTTAACTTCGATGTAAATCTCATACAGCCAATACAAATGAGCGAATTAAAAGCATGGACAGCGAGGAGACCAAAAGACTCATCTCTCTGTGTAGATAAAATCAGAAAAGAAATAGACACAGAATTTTTAGGAGTTACACAAGGTTTGAGAGAGATGAACAAAAATTGGGTGAAAACAACATAAAAGGAGTTATCTTGCACGGAGGGCACGGTACAAGACTTAGGCCACTAACCCACACAGGGCCAAAACAGCTGATCCCTGTGGCAAACAAACCGATGTCACAATACGTTTTAGAAGACCTGAGAGATTCGGGTATAGAAGAGATTGCAATTATAGTTGGCGACATTTTGCCGGAGAAAGTCAAAAACTACTACAGAGATGGCAGAGAATTCGGCATAAAAACAACCTATATCCATCAAGAACAGCCTGGTGGAATAGCTCAAGCGGTCAACCTTGCAGAGAACTTTGTTGGCGACAGCCCTTTCATTGTGTATCTTGGCGACAACTTGTTGAAAGGTAGTATTGCAAAATTTGTGAAAGAATTTAGGAAGTCAAACTATGCTGCAATGGTACTTCTTTGTGAAGTTGAGAACCCTCAGAAATTCGGAGTAGCTGAATTTGGCAAAAATGGAAAATTGGTTAAGCTGATAGAGAAGCCGAAAAAACCACCTAGCAGCTACGCTCTCACAGGCATATATTTCCTCAAGCCTATAATTTTCAAAATGATAAGAGCATTGAAGCCTTCTTGGAGGGGAGAGCTGGAAATCACTGAAGCATTACAAGGCTTGATAGATGCGGGGCACAAAGTCGGCTACAAATTTGTAACAGGGTGGTGGAAGGACACTGGAACAGTTGAAGACATTTTGGAAGCAAACCGACTTGTACTTGACGATCTTAAAGAAGGGATAGAGGGTATCGTTGAAGAAAAACCTTCCATTCAAGGAAGAGTGGCTATAGGAAAAGAAACACTTGTCGAACGCGGGGCTTTGATAAGGGGACCGGTCATAATTGGCAAACATACAACCATAGGAAAACAGGTCTATATAGGTCCTTATACAAGCATAGGAAACAACGTAAAAATTGAAAGAGGGGAAATAGAAAACTCAATAATTATGGATGACTGCCACGTAGAAATAGACGGCAAAATAACCGGCAGCCTTGTAGGAACTGGCACCACGTTAACTACAAATCAGAAAAGCCCAAAAGGTTATAGACTCGTTGTGGGTGAAAATTCGCGAATAACACTATGAGGGATTACCAATTATAAAAGGAGTAGTTAAACAACAGCTAAAACTATTTGCAGATGAAAGAGGTTGGCTGATGGAGGTTCTCAGAAGCGACTGGGAATCGTTCGAAAAATTTGGGCAAGCATACGTCACTGCAGCCTACCCCAAAGTAGTGAAGGCTTGGCACATGCATAAAAAACAAACAGACAACATAGCCTGCGTAAAAGGGATGATTAAACTCGTTTTATATGATAGCAGAAAAAACTCTAAGACTAAAGAAGAAATCAACGAGTTCGCCATCGGCGAAAAAAACCCCACGCTCATAAAGATACCACCACAAATTTGGCACGGGTTCAAAACTATAAGCGAAGAAACCGCGCTCGTCATGAACGTACCTACGAATCTGTACAACTATAAAAAGCCTGACGAACATCGATTACCACCCAACACCACGAAAATTCCTTATGACTGGAAACTTGCACCCTGGCTTAAACATGGGTGAAAGAATGAAAGTTTTAGTAACAGGCGGTGCAGGTTTCATCGGCAGCAACTTCATAAGACATATGTTATCAAACTATGACGACGTAGAAATTGTCAATTTCGACTTACTTACCTATGCCGGTAGACTTGAGAATTTGAAGGATGTGAAGGATGACCCACGTTATAGATTTGTTCATGGAGACATTCGTGAGAGAAAGACAGTAGAACCTTTGGTGAAGGAGCAATTTGACTTGATAGTAAATTTTGCAGCTGAAACCCATGTTGATAGAAGTGTCGGAGAGGCAGGGGCTTTTATTTTAACAGATGTGTATGGAACTTACATTCTATTAGATGCTGCAAGAAAGTTTGATGTCGAAAGATTTGTGCAAATTTCCACCGATGAGGTCTACGGCAGCATAAAGAAAGGCTCTTTTAAAGAGACGGATATTTTAGACCCATCCAGTCCCTATTCAGCAAGTAAAGCTGCAGGCGACCACGTTGCCCTAGCCTTCCACAAAACATACGGACTCCGCGTGCTTGCCACTCGAAGCTCCAACAACTACGGGCCATCCCAACACCCTGAAAAACTCATTCCCAAACTAATATTGCGCGCCCTCCACAACCAACATTTACCCATTTATGGTGACGGAAGACAGGTTAGAGATTGGCTCTATGTGACAGACAACTGTGCAGCAATAGATCTAGTGGCTCACAAAGGAAAAGCTGGAGAAGTATACAACATCGCCTCTGGCGAAGAACACATGAACATCGAAATTGCAAAAAACGTTCTGAAAATTCTTGAAAAGCCGGAAAGTCTAATGAAATCTGTTCCCGACAGACCAGGTCATGACCAAAGATACTCGCTAAACACCACCAAGATAAGGCAGCTGGGATGGGAACCAAAGTATGGATTTGTTGAAGGTTTGGAAAAGACAGGCAATTGGTATTTGAGTAATGAATGGTGGTGGAGGTCTCTGCTGAAAGATGAATTCTTTAAGGCGGACAGTCCATGGCTCTTCTAATTCTTGTTTGCGAGTTCCAAACTTTACTGTGGATAGTTTGGCGTGTAATTTAAATCATTTAACTGGTACTCTACTCTGTCAAAATGGTGAAGCTGCTGATTGACTGAAGTCGTAAGTCCCCAAACACATGTTGCAAGAGGCGCAACTTTCATTTTTGTTCAAGGTTTCCTAAACGCGGCACTAGGAGTGCTTTTTGTTTGGTTCCTTCTGCACACAAAGGAGATAACAGGACAAATCTTGTTCACCGAAGCGGATTTCGGCATGTATACTCTGCTAAGCTTCATCCTAACGCTGACCTCGACGTTGGGGATTTTTGCTCTTCGATCGGCTTCCGTCAGGTACATAGCTCATTATCTTGCGAAAGGGGAAAAGGATGAAGCAAGATCAGTAGTGACTCGTGTTCTACAGATTTCTGCATTAACTTCATTAACTATAGCAGTTTTGCTCTTTGCCTTAGCTGGGGCGCTGTCCAACATTTTCGGCATCTCTGTTCTTATTTTTCTGCTTCTTCCCTTGTCTTCTACTATTCAGATATTCTATTTTCAAACACAAGGCTTCTTACAAGGTCTTCAAAAGATACGCGAACTTGCAACCATAGGTATATTCTATACCGTGGTTCAATACTCTTTTGCCATTCTTCTAGTTTACGTAGGGTTTGGGGTTCTTGGAATAGTCATAAGCTGGTTATTCGCTCTTGTTTTATCATGCTTAACAAGTTTTTTTGTTACGTTTCGTAAAATCTCTCCCTCTGCACATGCTCATGAACTTAAACCGCTCTTAGGGTTTTCTTTCCCTATCTATGTCTCTGTACTTTTGGCCTTCATTGTGGGTTGGGTGGACCAGATTTTGGTTTTTCCTTTTCTAGGAGCGGAGGCTCTTGGAGTGTACAGTATTGCTGTTAGAGCTTCTGTAGTTCCTAACTTGGTTCCAAATGCGATAATTATCTCTCTCTATCCAAAATTGTCGGAGATGCATTCGACGTTAGGAGTTGGCAGTTTGAGAGACGCTTTTAGGGCCTCAACACGGTATGCGGCTCTCTTAGGTTTTCCAATATCTCTGATGGTGGCGACTTTAGCTTATCCAATAATCGTCCTGTTTGCCACCGTGAGGTTTGTGGATGCTGTGCTTCCGTTGGCTGTCATGTGTATAGCCTCGATTCCAACTGTTTTAGGCTCAGCCATTACTCCGACACTTTATACGCTGAAACGAACGCAGGTTGCTTCTTCAATTACAGCAATTATTATTGTTTTAGAGGCGTTTCTTTCATACGTTTCTTTAGCGTATTTAAAAGCCGACCTAGCAGGAGTGGCACTTTCGAGGTTTTTTGCTGCATTTGCAGGATTTAGTTTAGGAGCATATGTGCTTTGGCGGAGTCTCAATATAGAGTTCGACAGAGAGGCAATATGGAAGTCGGCAATGGCGTCTATAACCATGGTTTTATCACTTTTTGCGTTGGAACTTTTGAGGGCAGTTATTGACTCCTCGTCTTATCAGTTTCTTGTTTTACGTTTACGTCTACTCCCTGTTTATGCAGTCGTGGGTGTGGTTGTGTATATTTTCTCTTTGATTGCATTGAAGGTCGTGAAAAGGCGAGACATAGAATTACTACATGATTATCTTCCATCGTACCTCCGATGGATCGCGGACTTGTTTAGTCGTATTGCACGTGTGAGAGAGTAGACATGCATGCATGCAAAGATGCCTTTCATTCGGTGGGAGCCTGTGTGTAGATTTGAATAAGGACCATCTGTGTATAGATGATCGGCTAAGTTTTCGATTATCACACATTTCCAATTATTTATTGTAAACAATATGTCAGGTACCAAGCCAAGTCTGTCACCGTGATAGATATCCTTCGGATCAAATAAAATCACGTTCAGTTTTCTGTTCAGTTGTTGTCTAAGTTTCATCAGTTTCCCACAAATCTCTTTTTTTACCTCATCATATTGTCTTCCCTTTTCAATGAAACCGTGAGTTTCACTTCCTTTCAAATTTAAGTAAATGGCCCCAAAAGGTATCGTGTGTCCCAAAGCAAAGGCCGTGCTTTTCTCAAAATCTATCTGATCTACAACCGTTACCTTCACATCAAACTTCTTCAAGTTTGGCGTTAATTAACCCTAATGTTTTTCTCCCTTGTTCTTGCACTGTCACGGCGTTGCCTCCTCTTTACAATAACCAACTGCTATTAATTGTGAGTAATACAAAAATGGAAAACTTACGAAAACACGTTTTAAAAGAAAGTTGATAAAATGTGATAGTTTGTTTTTTCTTTTTAGCTGTAATGGTTCGTTTGTTACTATAACGCTTGTTTTATCAAACACCTTTTGCATTAAACCTTCCAACGACCATTTGCTCCAAGAATAGAGGTGTGGTTCAAATTCACCATATATTCTTGACGTTTTCAAATCGGGAACAACAATTATAACCTTTTCTCGCGACACATGATAAAATTCTTTTAGCACTAACAGTGGATACTCTACATGTTCTAAAACATGGTGACAATAAACGACGTCAAAACTGTTTGATTTAAACGGAAGACTATGTGCATCGCATTGAACAAAATTTGGTATCTTAGAAATCTTCCAATCTTCCTTTCGTCGATGTTCTTCACTGTAAGGATATAAGTCGCAGTTAATTGTGCCTTTGGGTTTGTTACCACAACCGACATCAAGAATTAAGCGCATAATTCTAAACTCCTAACAGTCCCTTAAGAACATTAAGTCGGATTAATGGGTAAATGTAAGTTACTTCTGGAGTATTTTTTTTGAATGCAATTTGCAACCCTCTAACTGGACTAAAGAAAAATCGTAAAACATTTCGTGTAAGATCGAAGGATCTACCATACAGCATGTTTGATGTTTGTCTATGACATGCCCCATACCAATAGTAGTGAGTAAGTTCATCCTTCAAACCACCACGCAAGTGTACTGATCTCACAGAGTAATCAACCTTCCACGAAAAGCCAGCGGAGATCACATTTTTAGCCAGAAAAGTATCCACTCCAGCCGACACTGGCAGCAAAGGAAACCCGCCGAGCTTCCGAATTATCTTCGTTTTGTAAATTGTGTTGTCCAGAGTTTTGGCGTGAAAGAAATCCGCCTTTTCCATGTCAATACGTTGGTAACGCTCAAGCGTATATTCTTGAAGCTTTCTCAAAGCTTTTGGTTGGTTTGGCACACGAACTCCAGAAGCTATCGCCACTGTTTTGTCTTCCAGAAGGCTCGGAATTTTCTGCCACCAATCTTTTGCCAGAGACAGGTCTTGTTCAAAACTTACAAAGAAATCGGTCGTAACATGTTGCAGAGCAGTGTTTGCTCCACTACAAATGCCTTTTCCTTTATTAAAGAAAACTTGCCAACCAAAAGACTTGGCAATCTCTCGAGTATTATCTACGCTGTGGTCATCAATCAAAATACGGTTGTTAACAAAACCTTCAGGTATAACCTCATTAATTCGTTTCAAAACAAGAGGTAGAGTTTTGGACCCGTTTTTTGCCCACATAACTAAGTCAACTTTATGCAGATGTGTGTGGACATACATGTTTTTGCCATGTGTTTTTATGATGTTTTGAGGTTTTTCAAGAAATAACACCATTTTGAACACTCTACGGTCTTCTTGCTTTGAATTCGTTCAGTTCTCGCTATTATTCTATATTATGAATTCAGAATCAGTATCGGAACTAAGTTTGATTTGGTTAACAATTTGGCTTGCAAAACAAGTACAGCTTTGGAAAAATGGGTGATGGCAAAACAGTCTGGCAAGCACAATTGTGAGTGTTTTGGTATTGCTATAGAATATTTTTCCAGAATATATAAATCATAAGAAGAACTGAGTCTTAATATAGATTGGATTCCGAAGGAGAACTAAGTATCATTTGAAGGTTCTTATAATCGCTCTGGATGGTCTAGAATACGATTTGGTAGTCAAAGAGAGAATGCGGTTCCTTTTACAAAAAACCAGTGGAAAAATAGACTTGAGCCCTGAATATTGTACGTTAGTGGAAGGTGAATTAACTCCGTACACGCCTATAATTTGGTCGTCCTTCATTACAGGTCTCCCTCCTCATAAGCACAAAATCCAAGACCTTTGGACTTATGGTAGAGTTTTTGATTCAATCAAGAGGTTTCCTCCGCTCCGAGCAATTAAAGGAAAACGCAAATTTGTATGGAAGTTGGGGTTAAAGCCGAGAACTCCTAACAAAAAAGATTTGAGAGCAACAGCGATATTTGACATTATTGAGCCTTCGATAGCGATAGACGTTATAGGGTACAATCCTTGGGGATATATGGAGAAACTGTCTTCTTCTAAGACAATAGACGAATATATTAGTGGTTCTGAGAAACTTTTCGAGTTGAAGAAAAAGTCAGTCTTTGAAGAGATTCAGAAAGATTGGAATTTGTTTATGGTGTACATACATTTCACGGACGCCGCGGGACATTGTTATGATTTTGGAAAGCTAAAAACAGTTTATCGAGCTATGGATTATTTCGTATCAGAAGTTAAAGAAATAGTGGACGATGATACTCTGTGTCTAATAGTGTCTGATCACGGTATGAAGGAAGAACGAACTAGGGAAGGGCGGCGTGGAACAAAACTTCACACTCACTCTAACCATGCTTTCTTTTCTCTCAACATCGAAACAGACTGGAGACCAAAGAATATGACTGATTTCTTTCCTAAAATATTGGAATGGGCTGAATCAAATTGACTCTTTACGTGTTAAGTAGATTCACTTTAAAGTCTGCTTCATTTCTCGGCAAGATTCATCCTTATCTATGCTATTTATTGGCGCCTTTTGCGATGCTTCTAAATTCCGCTCACAAGTGCGCTTGCGAGAAAAATACAATTTCTTAACTGCCGCACAATAACAAACCCATTAAACTATTTTTGTGATTTTCTAACTCTTATGTCTACTATGACTGTAATTTCGGTTGGGATTATAAAGAAGTCGCTGTATTCAATCTCGGTTTTAGGAAACCGTTTCTGTAAAGGAGCAAACCAAGATTTGCTAAAACTCCAAAGATGCAGATAACCAAGGCGTGCACCAAGAGATAATACTTTTTTTAATTCTTCGGTGGTCAACATTGCGGTACGGTGTCTATATGGTAATTACTCCATTAGTAATACGAATGAGTTCACGAATTAGTAGCAACGGATTCTTAGTATGCTCAATAACGTGAAAACAAGTTGCTTCTGCAAAACTTTTTCTCCTAAAAGGCAAGTAACAAGTATCAACCTTGATAAAATTTGGGCTATAATCAGCATAAATTGAAGAAATATCCACATTTACGTCACCTCGCGGGTTATGACCAGAACCAACATCTAGGCTCAAGCCAACTATACCTTTACGTTTTAGCTCGTTGCTCATTTACTTCTCCATCCGCCTAATTCAGGGTACCTTCAATTATTATCTTATCGCTATTTTTGATGTTTCCACATTACAACTTTTGCTGTTACAGAAAACGGGCAGTATCAGACGTAGAGAAAAAGTGCATGCTATTTTAGTAGCTTAATGAACGCCTTGAAATTTGTAAATTGCTTTGCTTGATAATACTTCATGAACCTCTTCAAATCAGGATCTTTGAGTTTGTAAGGACTGGTTAGATATGAGTAAAATAGTTTAAGGGATTTTCCTTTTGCTTTCGGCAAACCTACAAGACATTTCCCCAAAATGTATGGAAATGAATAGCCAAGCTCTCTCATCGCGTATCCATAATCTGCCTTATACCGCTTTGTCGGTCTAAGCGTAACCATCACAACATCGTGAAGACATTTAACTTCAAACCCCAAACTCTGAGCCTTAAGTAACGGATAAGTTTCATAAGTGTAGTTCAGCGGAAACTTCTTGATGTATTTGTTCCAAAACCATGTTTTGTATATTCGCCCAGTGGCACGAGGATGATTTTCTCGGCTGTACTCACCCTCAATACGACCAGAAGCGATTACAAGATGTGGAGTTTCATCCATACGCGTTGTCAAGTCTTCAATGTAATCCTTAGGAAGAACGGTGTCAGGGTTGTGCTGCATCATGTAATCGCATGATGGTGGAGGTGGAAAGGCATTGTTCATGACTTCCGCCATTTTATAAGCAAGTTCAAGCGTTGTAACATAATTCTTATGTTGCTTAGTTAAAGTAACCACGTCAACCTTGAACCTATCACAGATTTTTTGAGTGTTGTCGGTTGAAGCGTCGTTAATGACCAATATTTTTTGAGGGATTAACGTTTGATTTAGAAGGTTTTTTAGACATTTTGGCAGAGTTTTTTCCTCGTTTCTGGCAGGCATAAAAACGTAAACTTTCGCCATTTTCCTAGGATCACCGGAGAGACTAACTAGCCATAAAGTGTGATAAAACTTTTTACTATATACTGGAAATCTGCTTCTATCCTGTCTTTTCTCAGATGAATGAAGTAAGATAAGCCTCTATCTTGTCCCAAGTTTTTTGAATTGGTTCATTCGTTTCAATTATCGGATAGTTTAGCATCTCCGCAATTCTTCTAAATTCCTTTCTTTCAATTTCATACTGCTCAATGGAGTATCGTAGGTGTTTCTCTCTTTTTTCCACTCTCTCGAAGGCTATTTCTGCAGGTAGGTCGAACACTATGCCGATTTGTGGCTTGATCAAAGTGGAAGATCTGAAAAGAAACCTTGTATTATACCTAAGAGCTTTATGTTTAACATAGTTATCCCAGATAAAACGGTCGCAAACTACGTATTTCCGCCTAGCGATGTGTGGAAGAATTCTGAAGACGTAGAACAGGACATTGTCAGCAAGAGCAATGTAAGGTCTGATAAGAGAGAACTTACTAGTCCTAGCAGCAGGAGCTCTTTTTCCTATAATTTGGCTTGTTTTCCCCCCACTTTTCATCAAACCTGAAATTCTGCCTAGAAAAAGATACTTATGGAATGGCATTATTTTGCATTCTATTCCTTTGCTTCTTAACCAAGAAGAAATTTTGCGGGCATGCGTTGATTTTCCCGTGGCGTCAATACCAGTCAGTACAATAACTCCTTTCTGCCTGTATAATCGCCTCATAGCCTCGTCATTTGCAAAAACACCAAACAGGATGAACAGAGATCCAAATATTACAGAAAGAGGTGAGAAGAAGCCTATCAACGCAGCTCCAATTGACGCAAACAAAACTCTTAGGACGTTAGGCAGTTCATTGAGGTACGAGATTCTTTTTCTTAATGACCAAATAGTAACTATTAAACCGAAGACTATTGGCGGAACCAAAATTATCAAAGTCGCAGATAGTGGAAACAATATTTCCAAGACTATAAGCGACACAGAAACCAATATCACTATAGCTTTCATTTTCAAACAGATATACCTCTACCAACTTGGGTATACAGCAAGTTATTGTCTTGCAGTCTTGAGAAAGAGCAACTTCTTGTGCTTAGGGGTGGGGATAGGTTTTTCATTTATTGTAGACACCTATCTAACAAGCGAGTTTACCTTGATTCTGCTTCTTTTTTCCGTTTCTCGTTTGATTCCAGAAGAACTTCAACAAAGGGGGATGGATACAACTCTTTTAGCATCTCAGCGTTTGGAACAACACAATGTCCTGTTATAACTCCAGGGTAGAACACCGGTCGCGGGTGTCTTCCTCCAGAATCTTTCTCGTTTGTTCGGAAAAACTCGACTATCTCTTCTTCTTTGAGGTGGAATTTTTCGCAGATTCTGTGAATTTCTTGGAACCAAGTAATCATAAGCCCGTAATAAGTGGTGTTGAGAATTTTCATGAATTCTGTTTCCAGAGGAGAACTGCATACGTGGGTCTTGAAGCCTAACGATTGATAGTACTCTTCAACCATCTTCCCGAATTCCGGTTTTACGGGTCCAATGAACTTTGTGTACGTGAAATATCCCCATTTGAACCCGTCGGCTTTTCTTCCCCTTACTGGACTGTGACAGATTGGTTTTTGGGTTTTTTCGTAGATTTTGCTTGTTGTGAAGGGGAGAACTGTGCTTTCTATAATGGTTAGTTTAGGATGAAATCTGTTTATGTAATCGGTCGCAGTCTCCACAAAATTTTTGCTGTAGGGAAAGCAAATATGTAGCACATCAACGGAACCTTGGATTTCCTTAGGCTCAATATCCATCCCTTCTGCGTGATAAACTCCCTCAACAATCTCCAAAAGAGGTGCACCTATCTCTCCCAATCCAATAACTAGGACGTTTTTCACTCTCAATTGTCTTTCAACTCAATGAATTTTCTTGTAAGATTTGCATGTTGGCTTTCTATTTAGCTCTTATGGATTACATAATTCGATAAAATGTTGTCGTCTAAAAATGTAAGACTTATGTCGTCATGTGCTTTCCTGGATATCTTTTCAGGGCTATCAAAGTTTCTTTCGAATGATTTTTCCAATATAGTCAACTGGATTTTCAAGCTGCTTTAGTTGCTCTTCAACGTTCCATTTTTGATTTATGTATTTCTCTGCTAGTTTGAAAACTTGATTAAGCTCTACAGTAAATAATGGAAATCCCAGTTCAGAGAGATAGTTATTGACGTAGGAAGTTCCAAAGGTGCGAATCACTATGCTTGGGGTGCCCTGCAATGCCGCTTCTCTAGAAATAGTTCCCCCGACACTCACCAACAAATCTGCGTCAGCTGAAAGGCTGACAGAATCAACAAATTCTTGCGGAACAATCAACCCCGATCTTAAACGTCTGTCATATCGTGGAATGAACATCACGTTTCCAAGAGAAACAAGTTTGTGTGCTATCTGTTCCGTGGCGTCGCGCTTTCCATTGGCATAGGACGCCATGGTTTCCATTTGTCTAACGACAATTAGGGGTTTCTTGTACTCGGTGGGCTTAGGCTTATAGTCTCTCACCCAAGCCACTTCATCCACTCCGTTAAACTGGACTATTTTCTTGACTCCAAAGCGTTCATATTCTTGTTGGGGGATTGCGTTGGAAGTGATTAAGACATCAACTAGTGGCAATGCAAGTTTGTTTGCTGCTGTAGCGTGGGGAGCGTCAGCCGTTGATATTGTGAGTACGCCGAGTCCGAAGGCAACTCGACACAAATCGATAGACCCGTGGGAGACGGCGTAGTCTGGGGGTTCACTTTCGAACATTTCACAAAAAGTGAGTTGACGCTTCAAGCTTTCCTTCAGCCTCGATGGAGGCGAAGAAGGGGAATACTTGCCTACAACTTTGAACCTTTCGCCAAGCAGCTTAGATAATGCAAGTGTGTCGGGATGTTTTCTGGTAGTGAGTATGAGTTCATGTCCTAAGGCTCTGAGTTGTTGGGTTACAGCAACTCCATACCTCACGTGTTTTCCAGTACATGCATCATACCAGATTTTCAAGTTCTCACCTTGATGAATTCGCAACCGATTTGCTTCGCCGAGGCTTCATCACTGTCTCTGTCTCCGACCACGAGCACACTTTTGGGCTCTAAGCCCATTTGATCTATGGCTTTTTTGATTTGCTGCGTCCTTTCTATTCCATCTTCCCTCGTAACTATAACACTAAAAGATAGGTGAAAGCGGTCAAGAATCTTTCTGACAACAGTTCTGCCTTGCATTGTGACTAGTGCAACAATCTTGTTAGAGTACTGTTTGTACAGTTTCATTCCTTCCTCGTTAGTACTCATTTTCGGCAACGCTTTCAATTCAGCACGTTCCCAAAGTTTGTGAACCTTCTCTCGCGACTTGTCGTCTAACATCTTAACAGTTTTGGTTAATGGTTTAACTCTTGAAATCTTTAACTCTCTCTTGATTTCTTCATAAAGTGCCTCGTAATTTATAGGGAGCTTAACCAATGTTCCTTCTAAGTCAAAAATCACGCCGCTAGTCATTCATACATTGCCCCAACGATCTTCCCTGCCTTGACAAGTCTTGCTGGTGCGTCGATGTGTCTGATCCAGTAGAGTTCCTTTGGTAGAATGTTGTATTTTGGAATGTTAGGAAGATGCTCTTTGTAGGCGAGTTTAACGTAGAGGTAAGGGAAGTTTGCGTGATAATTTTTTAGCAATTTCTTGCTCGCATAGGAAAAGAAGAATGAAGTGGTGAACATGCGTCCAGCATTGATTTCTGTGGCGCACGGGTTTCCTCTGTCATCTTCCTTCAAGTCCACACAAGCAATGCCATTGAAGTCCGTGTCTATTGCTAGCACCGCTTCAGTGGCAATTTTGTTGACCTCGTCATCATGGATTGTTCGTTGAACAGAAGGCGTCCCAGTGATTCCAGAGGGCGCAAGATGAGGATATATGTACTGTAATCGTTCTCTAGCCATGGAAGTGACAAGTTCACCATCTTTCCACAAACTGTGAAATCCAACGTTCCTCCCCCGCAGCCACTCTTGGGCAATGAACTCCCATCCTTTGTTACGGGATTTCCAGTAGCTTATCCAAGACAAAGCTGTTTCTAGACTGTCTGCAGGGGTGCTTCCCTTTCCTCCCGCTCCCCGTTTGGCTCTTATCCAAAGAGGCGTTCCCAGCTCCCCAAAAGCCTTTTCAACATAGGCCTCATTCTTCAACTCAACAGTTTTTGCTACAGGGACATTCTTTCTTTTCCATCTTTTAGCTGACTCGAGTTTATCTTGGCAAACACGCACTGTATCTTTTGAAGGAAGGAAAGTGTTTACATTTAATTTTTCTCTGTTCTCTGAAATAGCCTTCACTTCAACATCTGGTTGTGGATGGATAAATTCAATTTTTTCTTTTTCAATGATTTTGCTTATCTTGCCGATATAATCAGAGGCTGTTACCTTTGGGACAATGTTCACTTTGTCAGTCACGGCTAGATTAGCGTAATAGTGGTTCGCTTCAGTGCCCACTAAGAACGTCTTCTCAGGAGCAATTCTCAAAGACTGCGTAAAATTTACTCCAGCTGGTCCTCCAGCGCCTGTTATCAAGACCCTTTTTACCATATTAACCACACGAAAACCGCTATAAAAGTCGAAAACGCAACAAGCAACGAAACGGCTGACACTAGTTTACGCTCGGATAGATGTCTGTAATGGACGATTAGTGTTAACAGACTGCGCTTACTATCTGAACGCAACTTACTTCCTTCTAGAATGAGGTGGGCAGTTTTGCCAAATAGAAAAACATTCAGTAGTATTAAGGAGGAGTTGAAGATGAAGGGCAGAATTGAAATTAGCAATGTTTGTTCGTTGTTGGCTATGATGGCGTATGAGGCAACCGTGATGCCGATAGCGAAGGAACCTGTATTACCTACAAAGATTTTGCCAAAAAAATTGAAAATAGCCAAAACAAGATAGACGAGTAGTGGAACAAAAAGCAAAACGCTTTGATTAGATGTAAACATTAGACCAATCAAGACAATAGAAGGGCAGATTGTTTCTAATCCATTTAGTCCACCAAGCTGATTTATAGTGTTGGTGGCAACGGTTACGATTAAAGGAATTATTGCAAAGTAGAATAATGTTTCTCCTAAGGGAAAACCGTTGAAACGAAACTGACTAAAATCAATTTTACCAAAAATGTAGGTTGCCATTATAGGGTTTCCTTCTCGTAGCACGACAAGTGGCAAAGACGCGAATATTGGAAGAAATGCTTTGTATCGCCATCTTAGGTCTATCCAGTCATCAAGGAGCCCCATAAATCCGCCAAATAAAATACAACCAGCTAGGGGCAGAGCTGCCTTGTAGTCAAAGTAGTAGAGCAGAAAAAGGTAAACTGCGCTGACTAGGACGTAGATTACGCCGATTCCGTTGGGGATTAAAGGTTTGTTTGGTTTATGTTGGTCAACGGCTTTAGGAAACAAGTTCTTTGCCTTCAAGTGGTTGGGTGGTCAATCTCGTACTGTTGATAGTCTACTTCGTAAAGGCAAACTAATGCGTGAAGATAGACCGTTTGATCCTGATATGTTCCAAGAGATGCTACGGGAGTTCCAGGTGAGAAGTGGGCGACTTTGAAATATTTCAGCTGAGGGTCTTCTACAGAAGAGACTATTGAGTGTTTTCCCGTTTGCATCAATTTGTAAACGGTTGTGTTCTTTCCTAAATCGTTCCACATCCACTGATCTTCTGTTATATTTCCGAAAGTATTGTATTCTTCTCGGTCTCCCCACTCGTGGTAAAATCTAGGTACAACGGTTTGGTTGGCAATTCTAGCCATCCATCTCCATTTTCCCTCATCTCCATAGCCTTGGTCTCCGCCTAGGCTGTTGAATGTTGTGAACACAAGGATATGTGTGGGAGGGCCGTCTGGTCCATTGAATTGTTCTTTCAGGATTTTTATGGCTTGAGTTTCATTTGACATAAATACTTGACCTATTAGTCCTATGTGTGTGGAATTAAAAGTGGCATTGTCTGCAAGAGATGTTCTATTTCCCTTTACTGCAATCCAGTATCCATAGTCCCACCAACTGCAGATAATTGCTTTTTCTGGAAGGTTAAGTTGCATCCAACTGAGTGCCTCAGTCCATTCAGTAATTGCATCCCCTGGTTTTATTGGAAGGCTTGCAGCAAGTATTGTGGGTGGTGAGTATGCATGGCTGTACATTCTTGGTGACGGAAAGGCATATGTTAGTGTTAAAAGCAAGAATATAAGAATCAGAACTGATCCACTGAATTCTTTTCCAACATGTCCAGTGATGTATTTCTTGCCTGATGATAGTTTTGGTGTTTTTTCCATTATGGCAATAAAGGGTCTCAACAAGTTTACTATTCCAATTGCCATCAAAATGCTGAACGCTGGTGCCAGCAATATAGTTAATCGGACCATGGAAGAAGCAAAGTACAGTGTTGTTAAGCCGAAAATAATAATGAAAAGATTTCGATTAGTTAGGTCTCTTATTGCAAAAAATAAGCCTATAGCGAAGAAGAGAACACCAACGCCATAGTCATAGTATATGGAGCCCCATGCGGTAAGTCTGTGTTCTTGAACCGATTGGTATATTTGAGACGCTCCTCGCTGCAACGGATCTACAACGCGAACAAACTTTCCTGCAATCGAGCCCATATATCCCAGATATGATAGAGCTAGGAATCCGCCTATTATGGCTGCAAAGAAAACAACAGTTAGGATTATCTTCCATTTTCGAGCTCTTGTGACATTTAATACCTCGTTGAGACATAGCAAACCGAAGACACCTAGCACTGGCAGGACCGCCATTGTGGTGAGGTATGAAGTAGAGTTTTTGGGAACGTTGATTGCTAAGAACAAAGCGAGACCAAAGGTTATGCTGTATGAAATGAGTAGACGGCGTGAGTAATGTCTGATTAAAATCAGGACAAACACGAAGAGAGTTGCCATTGCAATTGGGTAGAGTGCAGCTCCCCACGAGGCTGTTATGTAACCAAGCGTCAACCCGGCAGTGATTGCGTAGATTATCGCGTGTTTTTGGGGGCGTTCTTTGTCTAAAGCCCTGAGAAACAAGAAGGCGAAGAGGAGAATTGCTCCTATTCCAACTGTTTCATCATCGAAGAATCCTGCAGAGGTTCTTGTGATGTGGGATGCGTTCAATGCGAGGAAAAACGAGGAGAGAAGACCTACAGTTCGCCCTCCCACGTCGTTTCCCAAGAAAAACGCTATCAAACATGCTAATGCTCCAAAAATTGCTGGGAATATTATACAGAGGTTATAGAGTGATATGGGTACGCCTAAGGTGGAGAGTATGTTGTACAAGGTTGCAGCGGTTAGGGGAAGGCCTGGGTAAGCTGCGGTCGCGATTGGTCGTTCAAGAGGATACCATCTATGAGATTCTGATGTGTCCCATGTAAACCAGCCGAAGTATCCGTCTTTCACTATTTTTTCTGTAAATTGGTATTGAAAGTATGGATCGAACTCTGAGAGTTCAAGTCCCCAGCGGATAGGGAACAATCTTATGGAAAAGGCGATGAAGAAAATGAGTGTTAACGCTGAAATTGTAAGCAGTGTAGAGCGAGAAATGGAAATTCTGACATTTGATAGGCTGTGGAGAGCGTCAACAATTTTTTGCCGTGTTATTAAGCTTCTAAGGTCCAATAAGCACGTCTCCCTTTTGCTCAAACAAGTTAATAAAACTCTTTTATTTCCCTTGCGGTTTTGACAAGTGTTTTTATCATTATTTTCTTGTGTAGCCATATTGGTTGGGGTCATAAAATGGAAATCTGACAATCTCAGCCTTTGCTTGTTTGTTTCTTATCTCCACATTAACTATTTCGCCTTCAGTTGCATTTTCCGTTTGAACGTAGGCCATGCCGATGCCGTATTTTAGTAGTGGCGAGAACGTTCCACTTGTTACGTAACCTATTTTCTTTCCATCTTTAAAGATTTCATGTTTGGGGCGTGGGATTCTTGCTTCAAGCATTTTTAGGCCGATGCGTTTTTTCTTTATTCCTTCGGCTTTTTGTTTGAGCAGTGCTTCTTTGCCTATGAAGGTTTCTTTTTGCAGTTTTACCACGAAACTCATCCTTGCCTCTAAAGGTGTGGTGTCTTCGTTTATGTCGTTACCATAAAGGCACATGCCAGCTTCTAACCTCAAGGTGTCTCTTGCGCCTAAACCGCAAGGCTCAATACTGAATTCTTCTCCCGCTTCAAGGATGGCGTTCCAGGCTTTTACTGCTTTTTCTGGATTTGAAATAGGAGTGTTCCAGATGAATACTTCGAACCCGTCTTCGCCTGTGTAGCCTGTTCTTGATATGAAAGCCTCGAGACCTGCGAGTTTTATCCAGCCGCATTTGAATCGTTTAACCTCGTTCAAGTCTTCTCTGGTGATTTTCTGCAGTGTTTTTTGGGCCTTGGGTCCTTGCACTGCGAACATGGCTATGTTATCTGATACGTCTTGTATTTTTACGCTGAAGCGGGTTGCTTGTTTTGTTAGCCATTGATAGTTTTTGGTTATGTTAGCCGCGTTGTATACCATGAAGAATCTGTCTTTTTCTTGTCGTGAGAGAACAAAGTCATCTTTTATTCCGCCTTTTTCATTGCACATGGTTGAGTAGTGGGCGCTTAGAGGCTCTAAGGTGGATACGTTGTTTGTGGTTACGTAGTTAAGGAATGCTTCAGAATCTGTTCCTGTTATTATTACTCTTCCCATGTGAGTTACGTCGAAAATACCGACACTGTTTCTAACTGCTAGATGTTCTGGGGTTATATCTTTGTACCAGATTGGCATTTCAAATTCTGCGAAGGAGATTATTTTGCTGTTTTGGGCGTGAAACTTGTAGAGATGGGTCTTTTTCTCTTGTTTGTTCAAGCCACAACACCTTATTTTTTAGTTAGCCGGTTCAACTTCAACATCTATAGGTATAAAAGAGAGTTTTCTGCCACATTTTGGGCATTTTCCGTCGAGTTTCTGTATGATTTCGTCTGGAGGTTTCAAGTCGGGGCCTTCATATAAGATGTGCTTGCACTTTTGACAAAAAACCTTTTGAGGCATGAATAATATCCCACGTGCTGACTCCCAATGAACAAATGGGGCAAACTATTTATGTCTTCTCATAAACTGCGATGATGACTTCCAGAACTCTGTGCATAACCTTTAGAATTCATATTTTATTTGGCTTCTAATAGACTCTATACAAATGTAACTGACTTTTACAATTGTTTGTTCAGAGAGCTTTTTTTGACGAAAGAGTAAAGTAAATGAAAAGAGTGAAGTTTACAGGCCTTGAGGAGGCCCTCATGGAAAAGTACACCTTAATTGTTGCTGAAAAGCCTGTTTCTGCTGAACGTATTGCCAAAGCTCTAGACAAGAAGAACAAGCCAAAGAAACACAAAGAAAGGAGCGTACCCTATTTTGTTGCTGAGAGAGATAGGAAGATTATTGTTGTTTCAGCTCTTGGGCATCTTTACACAGTTACTCAAGGAAAAGGCAGAAAAACTTGCTATCCAGTTTTCGATTTTAAATGGTCTCCTCGATACCTTGTTGAAAAGGGCTCTCAATATACCAAGATATGGATTGAAACCATTTCTAAACTGGCACTAAACGCCGATGTCTTCATAGACGCTTGCGACTACGATATCGAAGGCAGCCTCATCGGCTACAGCATCCTCAACTATGCCTGTGATAAGACAGACGTTGCTAAAAGAATGAAATACTCCACGTTGACAAAAGCCGAGCTAGAACAAGCCTATCTACATCCTTCTCCAACACTCGACTTCAACCTCATCAATGCTGGAAAAACACGGCATGAAATAGACTGGCTCTACGGCATAAACCTCTCAAGGGCACTAACCTATGCGATAAAACGAGCAAGCGGCAGATACGCAACCTTAAGCACAGGCAGAGTGCAAGGCCCCACTTTACGATTTCTAGTCTTACGAGAGAATTCTATTGCCTGCTTCATTCCTACACCTTATTGGACTATTAAAGCCTTAGTTGAACTACTAGGCGAGTTTTACGAGGCGGAATACGAAAAGAAGCCGATAGAAAACAAAACAGAAGCAGACAAAATCGTTGAAGTTTGCAAGGGAAAAACAAGTAAAGTTACAAAAATCGAAGAAAAAACATATAGACAACACCCGCCAGTTCCCTTTGACCTAGGCAATTTACAAAGCGAAGCCTACCACCTCTTCGGCTTCAATCCTAGACGGACAACAAATCTAGCCGAACGCCTTTACCTAGACGCATTAATCTCCTATCCAAGAACAAGTAGCCAAAAACTACCACCCACAATCAACTACAAATCTATTCTCGATGGATTGAGCAGAAACTTGACTTATCAAAAACTAGTTTCAGAACTCCTTAGATCCGAAAAGCTGAAGCCGAAAGAAGGCGAAAAGGAAGACCCTGCACACCCAGCCATCTACCCAACAGGCAACATGCCAGAACGCAAGCTAACAACCTCTGAACAAAAACTCTGGGATCTAATTGTGCGATGCTTTATGGCAGTGTTCGGCGAACCAGCTACAAAACAAATCATAAAAGCTGAAATTGATGTGAACGGTTACCGTTTTTTCCTATCTGGACGAAAGATTCTCAGGGAAGGATGGATACGTTTCTACAAGCCCTATTTTCGTTCCGATGAAGTCTTGCTTCCAGACATTAAAGAAGGCGAAAAGGTCAGAGTTGAAAAGGTAATCCGTGAAGACAAATTCACTAAACCGCCGCCGCGCTATAATCCCAGTAGTCTCCTTAAAAAGATGGAAAAAGAGGGAATAGGCACCAAAGCCACAAGAGCCGACATCATTCAAACACTCTACGACAGAAAATATGTTACCGAAGAAAACATCAAGGTGACAGAACTAGGTCAAGACGTCACAGAAATCCTCCAAAAACACGCCCCCACAATAGTTTCAGTCAAACTAACACAAGAACTAGAAGAAAAAATGCAACGCATCCAAAAAAACGAAGAAAAACGAGAAAACGTCCTTGCGGAAGCAATCAATTGTCTGAAACCAGTGTTAGAGGAACTTGAAAGCCAAGAGAAAATAATAGGTCAAGCTCTAAGCGAAGCCCTTAGACAATCGAAACTGCAAGAGCGCATAATCGGCGACTGCCCAACGTGTGAAACAGGCAAACTCGTAATCATCCGCTCACGCAAAACTGGTAAACGCTTCGTCGGATGCACCAACTACTTCCATAGCAGATGCAAAACCTCGTTTCCCCTTCCCCAGCATGGCATAGTTAAACCAACTGGAAGAATCTGTCCCGTCTGTGGTTGGCCAACTGTAATAGTCTTTAAGAGAGGAAAAAGACCTTGGAGGCTGTGCCTAAATTCTGCTTGTCCCAAAAAAGAAGAGAGGAAGAAAATTGTTGAAATGTAAAATATGCAGCAAAGAAGCAGTTGATAAAGGATATTGCAGGCTTCATGAGAAGGCACATAGAAATTTGATGGATAAATTTGAAATGTGGAAAGAAGCCTTAGATCTCTCTTGGAAAGATTATCTGAACGAGATTGTTAAAAACCCTCTTACAGGAACTAAAGCCAAAGAGGTCGCAGAAACCTTGCTATCAGAAAACCAATGAAACTTTACAACCCAACAACTATTTTTCCAGCTTCTGGACAGCTTTTCTTCCGCCAACATAGACAATGTTTGCCATGCCCACAAACAACCCAGTCTCAACTATTCCTGAGATAGTCTTTAACTTCTGGTTCAGCTCTTTGGGGTTGTTGATTAGTCCTAAGTGCACGTCAAGAATGAAATTTCCATTATCCGTCACAACAGGGCCAAGTTTCTTTTCTGCCCAACGTAAAATAGGCTTGCCACCCAATGTGCGCAACTTCGCTGTTACTGGGGATAAAGCGAAGGGTAAAACTTCAACTGGAACGGGTTGGTCAACGCCTAACTTCTTTGTTAACTTTGTCTCGTCTATGACTATGACGTTCGTTTTTGACACCGACGCCACTATCTTTTCTCGAGTCAACGCCCCTCCCATGCCCTTAATCATGTTAAGCTCTTCATCCACTTGGTCCGCGCCATCTATTGTTACATCGAGTTTTGGATGTTCGTCCAGACTGGTTATGGGTATGTTATATTGTACGGCTAGTAGGAAGACTTGATGAGATGTGGGAACACCGTAAATCTGCAGCCTTTTTTCGCGTATTCTTTTGCCAAGCTCTTGAAAAGCGTAGGCGACACTTGTTCCGCTTCCTAAGCCAACAATAAATCCATCTTTAACGTGCTTAACTGCACTTATGGATGCTATTTTTTTGGCGTTTTCTCGCCAATCCAAGCCTAAGTTTCGGCCTCCATCTGTTCAAGTCGATCTAAAACCTTTTCCACATCTGACCGAATCTTCTCTATTCTTTCTTCGGCTGCTGTTTTGCGAGATTTTCGAGGCTTTTGCATATTTTTCTTTTTTGCTTTTTTTGCAGGAGCCTTTTCAAGTGATTCCTCTTCGATTTGTGTAGGTATGGATATTTGGGTAGGAACAAGTGGTTCCTCGGTTTCCAGTCCAACTTGGGAACGTAAGGTTTCGATTTTACTGTTTAATTCGTCAAAACGTTCATCAAATAGCTTGACTAAATCTTCCTGCATTGCCTCCAATTCGTGCAGTGCCACGATTGACTCGTTTTCTGCTATTGCCTCTTTAACAGCCATCATTCTCGACTTGTATCTTTTAGCCAACTGTTCACGCTCTTCTTCAGTTATTTTTCCTTCTGCATGTGCTTCGTAAAGGTGGCGTATAGCATCGCTTAGAATTTCTCTTTCCAAACTAAAAGTTCTCAGCTCTTCCCTTGCCTCCTTTGCGTTATCCAAAGAAATACTTCGCTGGGCTCTATAGCGCCATCTTTCTGTAGCTTCTAACTTTGGAGAAGGCTGCAAATTTTCTTCCTCTTTCTTTTTTCTAAACCTCGTGGCGTAAAGGACGATAAGGACTGCGATAACCGTTCCACTCGAAGCGATTATGTATAGCAAGAGCTCTTCAAAGCTCACTACAGTCCCCTCATCAAGTTGCATCCATGTTATATATAGAGCTTATTCTTTCAAAGAACTTGTCTAATTTAATGTATAAATCCCTATAGCTTTTTCGTTAAAGCAGTGGAAAATGCCTCTCAGTGATGGTGTTTTGCCTATGAAAAGAGCTAAATGCTTAAGATTCTCCACATTAAATTATGACAATAACTGGATTACACCTTCTTCAAACCTACAAATGCAACTTCGAGTGTGAACACTGTTTTGTTTACAGCTGTCCTGAAGCGAAAGGCGTAATGAAGATTTCAGATATACGCCAAATTCTCAACGAAGCAAAAAGAGCTGGGAATATTAAGTGGATATACTTTGAGGGCGGTGAACCCTTTCTCTACTATCAAACCATGCTCTGGGGCTTACGTGTAGCTAAAGACTACGATTTCAGAAGGGGCATAGTCACAAACGCTTATTGGGCTACGTCAGTCGAAGATGCGAAAGAATGGCTTACTCCAATTGCAGAAATAGGCATTTCCGGCTTATCCATAAGCGACGACATCTACCATTATTGTGAAACCGAGGAGAATCTTGCCAAATACGCTTACGAAGCCGCAAAAGACCTCGGTTTACCTGTTGGCAAGATTACCATAGACGACCCAAAAGAATACATGAAGGAAATTGAATGGAAAGGCAAACCAGTTGTTGAAGGAAGAGTTTTATTCAAAGGTCGAGCGGTGGAAAAACTTGTTGAAGGATTGCCTACAAAGCCTTGGACGGAATTTGACAGATGCTTAGACGAAGACTTTTCTAACCAAAGCCGAGTCCACATCGACCCTTTTGGCTATGTCCACGTCTGCCAAGGGATTACAATAGGGAATATGAGGCAATCTCCACTACAGGAATTGTTCGTAAATTTTAACCCAGAAAAACATCCGATATGTGCGCCAATTCTGAGAGGAGGGCCCGCTGAACTTGTTAGAGAATACCACGTTGAACACGAAGAAGGCTATGTTGATGAATGTCACTTATGCTATTCTACTCGTTTAAAGCTAAGAAAGAAATTTCCCACAATTCTTGCCCCTGATCAAGTGTACGGAATTTAAGAAAGAAGAAAAGGCAATGTCCTTCCTCTACATATCCGTCTTATCTGTTTTCAACTTGCGCAGACAACTTTCACAAAAGCCCTCCACTCGCAGTGTGGGGAATCTCAACAGCTCAAAATACATAATATCAATCGGCTCCGCGTGATGACGCAAACCTCTGCTGTGACCTAACCCGTGAGCCACCACCTTGCTTGAAGATTCATCGTTCACGCGAAAAAGGGAAACAACCCCAATCGTTTCAGCCATATAATCATGAACAAGATAAAGGGTCCTCTTGAAATGTTTTCTATCAAAAAAATAACGCATGGCTATTATAGGATCTGGTGTTATGCCTAATAAGAGGGTCTTCAATCTATCAGAGTCTTTTATCCTCTCTATTCTTCCAATTAGCTTTTCGAAAAGGAAAGCTCCAAAACATTCTCTATTTGATGCTATTTTAACATCATGCTCCAAATTGAGTTTTCCGAGATATCTCACGTCGCTCCATGTTTCCGTTGGAAAATATCTCCCCGCTTCCTCAACAATCCTTACCATGTCTCTCTCATTTTCTGGCTCTTCGTTAATTGTTATAACATTTATGGAGCGCATAATTAATACTAATACACGGGAAAATATAGAGATAATTACGAAGTCTCGAATATTTCAGAAACAGAAACCTCGAGTGTAATTAGTTGGCCTTTCCTCTGCTGCTAATAGACCAACATCGCAAACCTTATTTTAATAACAACATAGTTTCTCGTGAAAACTGCTCAATGTATATACATAAGCATTTCAGAAAAAGGTTGTAGAAAGATGAGAAGCCCGATTTGGATACCTTCCGAAGAACGCAAAAAACAGGCCAATATAACCAAATTTATCGATTTTGTCAATAAAAAATACGATCTTAAAATTGATTCTTATAATCAATTGTATAGGTGGTCGATAGAAAATGTATCGGATTTCTGGGCAACCATGTGGAAGTTTGGGGCGATAAAAGCTTCCCGAGAATACAAGACAGTAGTGAATGACTTGGGTGCGTTTCCGGGGGCAAAGTGGTTTATTGGCGCAAGACTGAATTTCGCCGAAAACCTCCTAAGATTCAGGGATGCCCACACGGCTTTTATATTCAAGGGAGAAACCAAGAAATCCGCTAGAATGACCTATGCAGAACTATACAATTCTGTAACACGCTTGGCAAAATCACTACGCGAAATAGGTGTTGTCGCTGGAGACCGCGTAGCTGCATATATGCCCAACCTAGTGGAAACTGCCATTGCCATGCTTGCAATCACATGCATAGGTGCTATATGGTCTTCTTGTGGTACTGAACTTGGTCCAAGAGCAGTTCTTGATCGTTTCGGCCAGATTGAACCCAAAGTTTTGTTCACTTCTGATGGATACTACTACAAAGGGAAAATGTTTAGTGTTTTGTCGAAAGTTGAAGAAGTCGCAAAGGGAATATCCTCACTAGAAAAAACCATTATATTTTCTTATGTTGAAGAAAAACCCGAAATTAGTTCTATCCCCAATTCTGTGCTTTACAATGAGTTAATATCTCAAGAAAAACAAAGAGAGATTCAATTTGAACAGCTGCCTTTTGACCACCCTGCATACATTATGTTCTCTTCGGGTACAACAGGTAAGCCAAAATGCATGGTTCAGGGAGCCGGCGGGGTTCTTATCAATCACCTGAAAGAGCTGATACTTCACACCGACTTGAAACGCGAGGACAAAATACTTTACATAACATCTCCTAGTTGGATGATGTGGAATTGGTTACTGAGCTCTCTGGCTGTTGGAGCCACTGTGGTGTTGTATGATGGTAATCCCTTTTATCCAGATTGGAGCACCATGTGGCAATCAGTTCAGGATGAGAGAATATCAATCTTTGGCTGTAGTGCAAGTTATATCAATTATCTGAAAAGCTTAGACGCTAAACCAGCTGAAATGTTTGATCTGTCGTCTTTACGAGAAATATCTCAGACTGGTTCACCTCTTTCAGCTGAAGGATTTGAGTATGTTTATCACGAAATTAAGCAGGGCTTGCACTTCAATTCTATTTCGGGGGGTACAGATATTAATGGATGTTTTGCTGCTGGCTCTCCCATTCAGCCTGTATATGCTGGTGAACTGCAGGGTCCAGCTTTGGGAATGAAGGTGAAAGCATATGACGAGAATGGTAATAGCGTGGTTGATCAACAGGCAGAACTTGTATGCGAAGCTCCTGCTCCCTCGATGCCTCTTTATTTCTGGAATGATCCTGATGGAAAAAAGTATGGAGATGCTTACTTCAGCGTTTATCCAAATGTTTGGCGGCATGGTGATTGGATACTAATTCACAGCGACACTGATGGGATAACTTTCTTTGGTCGCTCTGATTTCACTTTAAAGCCTTCTGGAGTGCGAATAGGGCCTTCTGAGATTTATAATGTGGTGGAAAGATTTGGGGAAGTTGCCGACAGCATGGTTGTGGGGCAAGAGTGGAAGGGAGATCAACGGATTATTCTCTTTGTTAAACTAAATTCGGGGTCTAAACTAACAGATGAGTTAAAAAATAAGATTAAAAGTGCCCTGCGCAAAGAAGCGTCCCCTAGACATGTTCCAACCCTAATAATCGAAACGCCAGATATTCCATACACTTTCAGCATGAAGAAGGTTGAGAGTGCGGTATCGAATATAGTGAATGGTCGGACAGTTACAAATAGAGATGCTTTAGTTAATCCTGAATCGTTGGATTTTTACGAAAGAATTCTTTCCGAGCTCCAAAAGGATAGCTCAAAGAGCCTCTCAAATGCAAACTTGATGTTAAAATAAGCGTTTATTTCTCCACTGGAGAATAAATGCGCACGCACTACATAAATGTGAACTATTACATACTAGCAAAAGTAACATCAAGAAGATTTGGGTAGAGGAGCAATGTGATTAGAATTCGAGAAGCTACTGAAGAGGATAATAAGGTTCTTATTGAACTTCAGAAACGAAGTCCACAAGGTACCAACTTTATCCTTGGTGTCGACAGTTCACCTGATTACTTTGTTCGTTCCAGACCTTTTATAGACTGTCATGTTTTCGTGGCCATTGAAAATGGCAACATTGTTGGTTCTGCAGCGTGTGCAATCAGTGATGCCTATGTGGAAGGGAAACAACTCAAGACAGCCTACGAGTATGGCTTCATAGTTGATCCACATCACCGACAAAAAGGAATTGCAATAAAACTTCAGGACCACATAGAACACGTTGCGTGTGACAAGAACATTGACCTACTACATCTAAACATTGCCGAGGATAACACACCTTCGATAAACTTGTTTTCGAAAATGGGTTTCAAGAAAGTGAAGGATTGCGCAACATTTTCTTTGATGACTTACAGAAAGCAGAGAATCGTCAGAGAGGCGAACATAAGGAAGATGGAGAAGAATGATATTAGCAGAGTAGCAAATTTGATTAACGAGATGTATCAAAACTACGACTTCTTCACTCCTTTCAAAACCAGAGACTTTATAGAGTATGTTGGAAGAATGCCCTATTTCGACTTTCAAAACATTTTCGTTTTTAAAGATAATGAAGGAATTAGGGCATGTTTAGGATATTGGGACTACAACAAGGTAAGAAAATACATCATACAGAAATTCAATTGGAAATCAAAGGCTCAGATATTCTTGATGAGACTAATGGGGCTGTTCACCAAAATGCCCAACATTCCTACGCAAGGAGAACCACTCTTGAGCTACAACTTGACCACCTTGGCTTACAAGGACTCTGAGAGCATCACAGAACTGATCAAGTACATGGTCAACCTAGCTCTAGAGAACGAAATCAGCTTTCTACATATACCTCTGGATCCAGAGAGCCAAACTGCCACAGTGCTTTCACAATTCAGGCATACCAAAATGAAACTACACTTCTTCATTAAATCTCTCAGACAGAAAGACCTCCCTAATCTTGGAGAAAAAAAATTGTACATCGACGTATCCAAGATATAATCGCAATTTCTGCCAGATATTCGCGAGAATAGGAGGGGAATCTAAACCGAAGAATTAAAGCAGATAAACAAAGAAAATAGAAAATCGTTTAACTTAGCCGCTGAGAAATACTATGAATTCTTCAAAGATGAAATGAAAAAGAAAGAATATGATCGAGTGATTTTAGACAAATTTGCAAGCAATTTTGATTCTGAACCGCTAATCTCGTTTTTTCTCAGCAATATAATCAATGTATGCTTGAACTGACCGTTTACCATCTGTTTTCTTGTCTATGATTCTCTTCTCTTTATGGATTATCTCGAAGTTACTGAAGTATCTGTCAGCTTCATCATCTTCATGTTGAGAAAACCTTTGGTTTCCGAGGAAAGGTTTGCAGAAGGGGCCTTTGTCAGCTTCATCAATGGATACGAAATTCACGAAGCACAATCCATTTGGCTTTAGTACTCTCTCAATTTCTTTCATAGAAGCTGCGATATCTTTCTTTGTCATAAAGAAGATTGCATTGAAGGAATAGACAAAGCTGAAAGATTCGTTTTTGAAGGGGAGATAGCGCATGTCCCCTTTTATTATGTTTAGCTTCATGTCGTGTTCTCTGCAGAATTTCTTTGCTTGTTTGAACGGATTTTCTGCAACTTCTACTCCAAACGTTTTGTATCCATATTTATAGAAAAGCTGAATAGGAGGATCATCACCCCCAGCGCCACAATCCAGAACAGTCTTATCAAGTGTGCTAGCATTACATTGTCTTAGAAATTTGTAAAGAGGAGTTGCCCAAATCACCTTTCTCATTTGCTATCCTGGGTTTTCGATAAGCTTTATGTTAGTTTTATGAATTGTGGAAGAAACTTAAGGTAATTCTATTGTTGCCTAAATTTTAGGAAGGTAATAGATAGTATATTAGACATCCTATCAATATCAAGAATGTTATGGTCACTATAAATCCCATCTTCCTGTTTTTGTCGAAGGAAACACCTATCATGCTGAACAGGGCAGTATAGAAAACTATAATGTAGGGGACATGAATTGCCAGAATTTCTCTGAATGGAATTCTAAGGATGTAATCCAATAATAATTCCAGAAAGAGATAGAAAAGAATAAATACATGAGATATTATCACCTTTTTTTTCGCCTTCTCCTTGATATATCCCAACAATGTAATGGTGAAAGGAATTATCAGAGAGAGGACAATAGCGCCGCACACCTGTATGAGTGTCATGTTACCGAGTTTTGTAGCAATGTAGAGAACACTTACCGAAATATTGAAAATAATAGAGGAGCAAATGAAGATAATGTCCATTAATTTACTCATGTTCATTTGAATGTCCCCATTTCTTTAATAAAGTTTGGAAAACGCTGTCCTCTGGAACCAAGGCTTTTGTGCGCGCACATCAAGAAGGCTGAAAATTTGCAGGGAATCCCCCCATAAAACCCAAACTAGTAAGCGCAAATTCAATCTCCACATCCTAAGCAACCAGCTTCAAGAAAAAACTATTTGGATCCAAATAGGAAGGTCTACTTTCTGCGCAGAGAACACAAAAACCAAAATAGGATGAGTGGAGCCTCGAGCGGGATTTGAACCCGCGACCACCGCCTTACCAAGGCGATGCCCTACCGGACTAGGCCACCGAGGCACTGCAGTCAACACAATAGTTTTCAAGACGTTTTAAAGCCTTTTCGAAAAAAATAGACGTTTACGCTTATATACGGTTATAGTCTTTTGGATGGGTGTTCAAGCGGGGGTCTCCAAGCCTGGTCAAAGGAGCAAGGCTTAGGACCTTGTCGCGTAGGCGTTCGTGGGTTCAAATCCCACTCCCCGCACCACCGTGATCGAAAATACACTGGTTAATTCGAAACATAAAAAGAGGGGAGATCATGCGGGAGACTTCGCCAGCTGGTGGAGAGGTGCAAATCTCACTGCTCGCCATATAAATCGAGAAGAAGTAAAAGCAGTGTTAGTTATACCAGAAATCTAATGTAGCAATTTTTTCTAAATGTTAGAATTGGTATAGATTTCCAACGCTGTTCCACACAAAAGCTTCAGGCAAAGCCTCAGCAATGGCTAGTATCCCTCTCCAGCCAGTACAGTGCGATGGCACTACAACTAGCGGCTTCAGTCGCTTCAATTCCTCAATCGTACGATTAATTCTTGTTTCACATTCTTTTCCAGCTAAATGAAATCCACCCATAACCGCGTAAATCTTATCAACTCTGGTAATTTGCTGGGCATAAAGTATAGTGTTGATGATCCCTGCATGAGCACACCCCGATATCACAACTAAGCCCTTGCGCTTAACATTCAACACTACTGCTCGGTCGTCTCTTACCCAGGGGTCAGGCTGCCATTCACCGTCAACTGAAACTCGTTGTCGAGGGAAGCCCTTTTCAAAGTCGGTTGTGCGAGGAATTTCGCCCGTTACAAGCACTGTGTTGTCAGCGAGGAGATAGGGCTGCTTCGTTTTCACGTATTTGGCGGGCTTCACTCGTTCTGCGCTGGGAAATTCTGCGTGCTTTCTTACAGAGCCATCCGCGCTAATTGAACCTCTTGTTTTAAACATATCTTCGTGTACAATTATCGGTATATCCTTTCTGATAACTTGTGAAACGGCAACCAATCCTCCGCAGTGATCATAGTGTCCGTGAGACAAAACAATAGACTCCACTTCGAGATTCAAACCCATGCGCTTTGCGTTGGTTACAACTCCTTCGGAGCTAAGTCCGGTGTCAAACAAAATGCTGTGCGAATCTCCCTCATCGAAAACTCGAATAAGCACCGAGAAGCCATGTTCAGCTAAAGGAGGACTGAAATGCTCTGAAACCCATCTTTCGCCCATACGCGCTCTTGTCCACTTGTGAACCTGTTGAACCTCTTCCCTACGAACTGTTGACGTAAAGTCTATTGAATTATCAATTAGATTGATTATCTCTACTCTGTTGACCTCTTTAAGCTCAACATTTTTGACAACCAACCTTCAACACTTTCGTGATGTGTGTCTAAGAATCCACGTTTAAGAGCTGTCTATTTTGCAAAGCTTAAGTATCTGTCTCTTTGCCTCTTCAAGATCATCGCTGACTTCAACTTCAAAACCTTGATTTTTTAAGGTTTTTAGAAGCTCTATGAGTGGCGAAGGTTCAAGACCTGCTTTCCTGAACACCTCAGGTTTTTGAAACAGCTCTAATGGTGTTCCTCGAAATATAATGCCGCCCTCAGAGATTACGTAGACAACATCGGCGACACGTGGTATTATGCGGGATTCGTGAGTTGTTATAGCTATAGCCATGCCACGTTTCTTGTTAAGTCGGTTGAGAAGCTCTATTGTTTCCATCTGCGACCTCGTGTCAAGTCCAGTTAAAGCTTCATCTAGTATAAGCAGTTTTGGATGAGTCACCACCGCTCCAGCTATTGCAACTTTCTTTTTCTCTCCACCACTCAGGTAGTGGGGCACTCGATTTGTAAGATGTTGAATTTCTAGTTCTCGGATCATCTCATCGACCATGTTCTTCACCTCGTCTGGTTTGTGGCCATAGTTTAAAGGAGAGAAGGCTATGTCGTCCCACACTGTTGGACCGATTATTTGTTCATCTACGTTTTGGAATACCATCGCCACCTTGCCGTGAAGTGAGCTCTTTGTTGGTGGTTCTCCGAAGACTGTTATTTCTCCTTCCGTCGGTTCAAGAATTCCTAAAATATGTAACAGCATGGTTGTTTTCCCTGAACCGTTTGCTCCCAGAATTGCAACTCTTTCACCCTCATGAATAACGAAAGATAGCCCACAAACTGACACTTCAGTTGCGTCAGCATATCTATGCTTAATGCAGTTCACTTTCACAATTTCTCTCACATAAAAACCCTCCATGCTTTGAAAAACGTTGAAACAACCATTATTGCAAGAATGCACAGCACAAATGCGACCGGCATCAAATCTTGTTTGCCGAATTTTTGCCTCAGTTTTTTGTGGTGCGATATGCTTCCACTGTATCCTCGTGTTTTCATGGCAGCGTACATGCTTTCGCTGGTCTCAAATGAGGTAATGAAAAGCATGCCTATGAAATGTGCGAGGTTAGTGATTTTTGTTTTCCAGCTACCTGCCAATCCTCCCCGAGCCTTCATTACTGTGAATCTTTCGCCAGTTTGGTCTATGAACAAGAAGAAGAAACGATAGGTGAGGAAGGCTATATTTCCCAAAGTCTTTGAAGGAATACTTAGGATAGAGAATAGTTCTGGATAGGGTGTGGTGCTGATTAAGAACAGCATGACTAGGGCTGCGTTTATGGCTTTGAATATTGTTATTATAGGGAGGACAAGCGAGTAAGGTATTTGGCTCAGTGCAAACAGAGAAGCAAAGAAAGCTGGGTAAAGCGCCCAACTGAGTAGTCTAGATATGGGTAGTTTTGCTGCTGCTATGAACGTTAAAATTATTAAAAATTCAGCTACTAGTGCTAGAGCCGAGTTTGTAAATATGGTTATGCCCAGCACTACTATTGCGCTCATGAGCCTGCTCAACGTTGAAGCTTTATGCATTGGGCTGTTTAGGTTGTTAGCGTAGTGGTCTATGAGGTATATTGTGGTGCTTATGCGTACCACCCGGGAATTAGGGTTGGTTTCACTTTCTTTACATATACCAATATGAGAGAGGTTACTGCTGCCTCTATGACAGCGCCAACAAGCGCTATGGGAAATGTAAGTGCCGCAAAAACTGTTAGCGACATTTGAGTTTCTCCGTCTCCATTGTTGTGATGGTGAATTACCTCTGCCGGATTAATTCCGGAAGCGGCGACAATACTTATTACAAGAATCGTGGAAAGCATCAAAGCTGTAAATGTGGATACTCCGCTGGCCATTGCAAACCGCCAGCTTTTTCGCGCAAATGCCTTCTGCAGCGTTTTGAATATGTAAAAACCTACCAAAGACTCAAACCATGTGATTATTGTGTTAAGACCAACTATTGTTATTCCTCCATGACCAAAAGTCGCCAGAATCAAATTCGTGACAAAAGTTGAGATGAGCGCCCACCATGGTCCAAGGATTATTCCTGTCAAAACTGTGAGGTTAATGTGGTATGGCACTCCGAGAGGAATTGACATGGCTACAAGCATGATAGCTGCCATTGTCGCCGCATAGACTCCACGTTTTTCTTCTCCACGCACCTTTCTAACAGCCGCAAAAAGGAAGACTATTACGATGGCGTATCCCAGAATCCACAGCCACAGTGGAAGAACGCCGTCAGGGATGTGTATATGCATTCTCTTACCTAAAACTCTCTAATTAAAGCCCTATAGAATAAATCTTCTTCTACTCCGTAAACTTAGCCTAAAGCTTTCTAGAACAAAAAGATTTGTTGTAGTAAAGTTTTTCAGCGTCTTCTTGTTTGTCAGTTGGAAAAAGTGTAATCATTTGACAACGACATTGCAGCGAGCGAAGAGTTTATTTCAGCAAGCTTTGCCATTCCACACCCTGAACAAAGACCTAAAAATACTATTCATCTCAAACCTCTTCGCCTCCTTCGGCGACGGACTCACCATTTACCTTCTTCCCAAATTCATAAGAAACCTTCAAGCTACGCCAGAGAACGTCGGTTTTCTGTACTCCATTCTGACGATAGCGTCTGCAATCACCATAATTCCTGGAGGTGTTCTGGCAGACAGGTATGATCGAAAAAAGATTTTGGTATTAGGCTGGGCAATATGGGTACCAGTGCCACTCTTTTTTGCGTTCGCAACGAATTGGACACAACTGCCCCCTGCAATGTTTCTTTATGGAGTTTTGTTTTCAGGACCAGCTTCAAGTGCCTACATTGTCGGACGTGCACAAGAAAGTAGGATGGCGTCAACATTCACAACGCTTGTTTCTGCTTGGGGTATAGGTTACACTTTCGCACCTACTGTAGCAGGCTATCTGGCCGAGACTGTTGGGATGCAGTTGGTTTTCTTTCTTACAACAATATTTTATTTCATCGCTATGTTTACACTTACACAAATCAGCAGCCAATATCCAGAAAAGGCTAAGTTTTCAGTCTCAAGTTCACAAACCACTCCTAGCACTGTAACCTTCAAACGTTGGAGAATATTCTTTCTTTCAGTGTTGTTTGCTGCTGTAATGTTTATTCTTTCTCTTGTTTTTCCTCTGGTACCACAGTTACTGAGCGACGTGTACAATTATGATACTGCTCATATCGGAATTTTAGGTTCGTTCACCTACCTAGGCGGCTCCACCTTATCTTTGGCTGTAGGTAGAATTGGCGACAAATATGGAAAGACAACATCCATCTCCGTTGCAATGATTTTTGTAGCTTTCGCGTCAAGCATCTTTATTTTCGTTAACAACTTTGTTACCCTTATATTTGCATCGTTTCTACGTGGAGCAGCTTTTCCCATGTGGTCTTTCATCGGCGCCACCGTAGGATCCATTGCTCCACACGCCTCGAGAGCTAGATGGATTTCAGTCGTTCAAACAACAACTCAAGTAGTTAGTATTTTAGCACCTTACGCGGGCGGAGTATTATATACAGGCTCGCCGCAAACACCATTCTTCATAGTTATCGCAGCTTCTTTGATGCTTTCTTTATTAGCCCAGATTAAGCCATTCAAAGAATAGTTGGATACGAGAAGCCTAAGAAGAAACCAAGTCTAAAAGCAACTCAGAGAAAAAGAACGTCCAGAAAAACTATCAACCGATCAGAAGCATATAGTACAGGGTCTAATACGGGAGCGATGCACACACTTCAACCTCTAGTGTTCGCCAACTGATTTTGGGTAGCTTTCACCCTCTAATTGAATAGTAGTGTGGTCAATTCCAAACTCTTGCTTTAACATGTTTATCAAAGTCGTGATCAGCTTCCTTCTATTCGTCTCTTTTTTAATTACTACGTGGCAGCTCAAACAACACATCTTAGTGGGAGTGATGCACCACACGTGAAGGTCATGAACCCCTTTAACGCCTTTTAACTCAACAATTCTGTGCTCCACTGTGCTCACGTCGATGTGAGGGGGAACACCTTCAAGGAGGACGTTAACAGAGTCTCGAACGAGTTTTCCTGAGCTAAAGAAAATCAGTACACCTATCATCATGCTAACTAGAGGATCCGCCAAGTACCATCCAGTGAAAAACATGATTAACCCAGCGGAAATTGCTCCCACCGAGCCTAAGATGTCAGCAACCACATGCAGAAAGGCGCCTTTCACGTTAAGACTTTGATTCATCGATCTAGAAAGAATTATTGCAGAAAGGCCATTAGCTATGAGGCCCAACACAGCAACGATCAGCATGTTTAAGCTTTCTACTTCAGCTGGTTGTTGAATCCGCTGAACAGCTTGGTAGAAGATGTAAACTGCGACTACCCACAGGAAGATGCCGTTTAGAAAAGCTGCTAGAATTTCTGCGCGGTAGTATCCGTAGGTTTTATTCATTGTTACAGGTCGCTGGGCAAGCCATGCAGCTATAAGGGCGAAGACTAGGGCAAAGATGTGGTTTACCATGTGCCAAGCGTCGGTCAGAAGAGCCAGACTATTTGTTAGAATTCCTCCAACTAATTCAATAATGAAGAAAGCTATGGTTATGCCTAAGGCCATTCCAATGTATCTAGTGGCGATTAGTGGGCGATGATGTTCGTGCATTTGACTCGCACTCATAACTTAGATTACCCATCCTTTACTCTCCGGATTTAAATTTGTTTTCAGATCTGACAAGCTAATTGCCAGTGGCGGCAGAGACTTAACTCAGATTAGTCAATCATCCGTGTGTCGTCATTTGCTTTTCTTGCTTTGGTTTTTGTATGAATAGGGCTGTCAGAATAAAGCATAGTAAAATGATGAGCGATGCTGTAATGAAGGATAATTCAGGGTTGATTCGTTCATAAATAAATCCTCCAAGAAGACTTGCTGGAATGCTGAAGGCTGACCAAGCAACGCCAAATGCTGCGAACACTCTTCCTCTTCTTTCCTCCGGTATCAAGTCTGCTTCTAAGGATGAGTATGTTGGTTCGTAGAAGGACCATATGAAGGAGCTTACAGCCAAGAGGGCTAAGACTTGTATGAACATGCCGCAACGGATGAAGAGGAGGTAGGTTAGTATATCTGAAGCTGTTGTTGCTAGCAAGATTTTTCTTCGACCGAATTTGTCCAGTAGCTTGCCGACTATGAGCACCTTTGATATGACGCTGATTGCGCTCCCTAAACCTGTGACGATGCCCCATTGTGTGGATGTGAGACCAATTATTTCTTCGGCATAGATTATCCAGTAGGGTTCGACTATGCCGTATTCGAATGCCCATAAGATGTAGGATGCTGTTAGGGCAAGTGCTGAGTGGGGCATCCACCGCCATGTTTGCAGGTGTTCCTTGAAGGCGTCTTTTACGAGTTTACCTAATTCTTTGAGACTATATTTTTCACCATTTTGCTTGTTTTGGGGAGAGATTGTTTCTGTGAGCATGGATAACCGTATTATTCCAGCAGTTACGCCTGCTATTGCTAAGCCGACGTAAGTCCACCTCATGGAGGTTACGATGCCGTGGACGTCAATAAAGTAGCCGCCGATTGATGGCATTATAGCCCATGGTAGGAGGCTTAGACAGCTGAAAATTGCGAAGGCTGTTCCTCTTTTTTGTTCGTTTATGGAGTCTGCTAGTATTGCCCAGAATGCGGGTTCGAATATCCAGCACATGTTTGTTATGATTATGGTTAGCGTTAGGATTTGCCAGTTGGGTGTGATGGCTACTAGGAATTGGCTTAAACCGAGTATTATGGTCATTAGGCTGACTAGTTTTTTTCTTCCGTATAGGTCGGCTATGTGACCTCCGATGATGGAGAATATGACGTAGGTTGTGCTTCCTAAGGCTGCGATTAGACCTATTGTTATTTCTGTTCCGCATAGTCCAAAGACGTACAGTGAAAAGTAGGTGTAAGTGATACTAGTTGGGATTCCCCACAGAGTAGATGTGAGGGTTAACACTAAGTAGTTGCGTGTCATGAAGCCAAAGCGTGGCTTGTCCTCTTTTTGGTTCAATTTTTTCACCCTCACAGATTAACTTAATTTGTGGTTTTCGGTACATGTAAATCCTCTACCACGATAGCAGTTCACCTTTAAAAAACTAACGATTCAACGCACAGAGCTACCAGAAAAAGTAGGTAATATCTTATGTATGATTGTAGCTGCCAGTGGGGTTCGTATCAGCAACCTATGAAGATGTGCTCCCGAATCCTTCTTTTTCTTCATTAATCATCTTCGTCTTGGTTCTTCAACAGACTGAGTTACCTGATTAGGTCTGCTTCTCTAAGCTTCGCTTCTACGTCTTCTAGACCGAGTCTTCTTAGCGTTTCTGGTTTCGGTACTCCGTTTTCGTTCCAGCCAGCAGCACAGAAGTATTCGAGCCTTGCCTCCTCAAACATTTTTCTATCGAGTGTTTTTCCCTTGTATGGTCCTGAGGGCAGTGGTTCCCAGAATCTCGGCGGATTATCATCATCCAATATAGGCGTCCACTTGACGTCTGGTCCTCCTAAAAGCACCATAGCTCTTTGCAGGTGCAGTATTCTCGGGGCTTTTTTCTTATACCATTCTCTTTTTGTTAGTTTCCATCCTGTTATCGCTTCGTAAAAGTTGAATTTATCTATGTCTTCAATTCCGAATGAAGCGAAAATGCAGAAGACGGCTGAGTCACTCAGTATTGAGGATAGTTCACCACCTCCTTGGTCAAATGGGAGAGAAGCCGATGATGTGTGGTCTCCACCTTGGACTGAACATGCATAGGCAATGTTTTCTGCAATGAAATCTTCTTCACTTCTAACTCCATGTGCGCCTATGGCTACGCCCTTTTCGTGAACGGCATACTTGAGAAGGTCTACACCTTTCATTTTTCCAAGCTTCAAGGCTGCTCGATAGACCCCTTCGGCTAGGATGTCACCGATTCCCTTCCTAAAGGCTACTCTTTCAGCTAAAGCTGCGAAGGCTTCAACATTTGCCCATTCAAGCTCTATTCCATCTAAATCTTCCTTTGTCAGTATTCCCTTCTCGTAGAGTTCTGCTGCGAATCCTAGAACTGCTCCACCTTGGATTCCACATAAACCAAGCTCGTTACTAACATAGGATAGGTAGATGTTCTCTTCTGGGGTGAATATTCCTAGGTTTGTTCCCAAATATGCTTCAAGCTCGTAGTCTGGATTGTCGCAAATTGCTCCCTTATATCTTCCAGTTTTCAGTACTGCAAGCTTTAAGCACGTTGTCGGACAGCCAAAATCTCCCCAGTATCTCTTAACCCAGTACTTGTCAAATTCTTCCCTCTTGTAGCTTTCCTTGTCATGCCATTCATTCTGCCAGTTTCTGACTGGCTCAGAACTTGTTTCGGCGCCAAAATAGTAGCCTCCTCCTCCAGTTCCCCAGCGTCTAAAATTTTCCCTTTCAAAACTCCATTCAGAAAAATCTTTGACCATATTCAGTGTTTTTTCCTTATCATAAACGTCAGGTACGGGACCAAAACCCTTTGCGACTATCGCTTTCAGGTTCTTGGCACCCATTACCCCACCATATCCGCCGTAGCCGGCTCCATGCGCATATTTTGCGACTACAGCTGCAACTCTAGTCTTGTTTTCTCCGGCTGGCCCAATATAGAGAATTGAGGGATCTTTTACTTCTCCGTAATTCAGTCGAACGTCTTTAATTTCCTCAATCGATTTTTTGACTAGAAAACGTATGGTTTCTCTTGCTTTTTTGCCCCAGATAGGCAGAGCGTCTTTGATTGCAACTTGGTTATCGCATATGAATATGTAGCATGGTTTTTCTGCTTTTCCTGTTATTATTAGACCATCGTAACCTGCGCATTTTAAGTCTACTCCAAACTCGCCTGCAACTGTTGAGCCTATAACGCCATTGCTTTGAGGCGATTTTCCAGAAACACAAACTTTTGTTCCAGGGAAATATCCCGTAAACGGGCCTGTAAGTACGAAGAGAATGTTTTCTGAGCTGAGTGGCTCTACTGTTTCCCATTTTTTTCCGAGTCTGTCCCATAATATCTTTACAGCTAAACCTCTTCCACCGATATAATCTCTTAGAACTTCGTCTGGAAACTTTGTTTCTTTAATGTTTCTGTTGGACAGATCTATTTCCAAGAATTGCCCTGCGTAGCCCCTCATCAGTCTAAAACCTCCTTTGCAGTTTCTTCTCCAAGAATTTGCTTGGCAACTTCTTTTGTAACTTCTTTGGGTGTTTTGGCTAAAGCCTTATAGAAGCCTTTGTCTTTTCTCTGAATAAGCATTAAAGCTTTCCATCGACCTTCTTGGCATGCTTTAACACATTTTGGCTTTCCATCACATAGGTCGCAGATAACAATGTAGTTTCCTTCTGGATGGAGATGCGGAATATTTCCCGGGCAAGCCTTTATGCACAAACCGCATGCAGTACACTTTGAAGCATCAACATTTACAGCTCCCGTTTGACTGTTTAC
>Ga0209636_10000141_pt1 | contig 59550 bp, 59 predicted proteins | sample DeeMarSWOR152_54_FD_187464 | JGI IMG/M metagenome (GOLD analysis project Ga0209636, IMG submission 187464) | Marine sediment microbial communities from White Oak River estuary, North Carolina - WOR-1-52-54 (SPAdes) (version 2) | ecosystem: Environmental > Aquatic > Marine > Intertidal zone >...
TGTGCTTTTATTTTTTTTTTGTAATTAATTGATTCTGGTCGTTGTATGTTGCTTAACCTTCAGTTTGAACTCATATTTCCAATGTATTAATTACAATGCGGGTAATGGTGTTTGATATAACATTCAGGTTTTCTTGAACACAAGCATTATATAGTCTATAATTGAACTTAAGTTCAATTACAAACAAGGGAAAAAACATGACTGGACTTAAAACAAATCTTGTTTCAACACTACTCATGGCAATTGTACTAACATCATCAATCCTGTGTATACCTTTCGGAACAGTATTGCAGGCTCAGAGATTAAAACCTGGAATCGACTTCAGCGGACCTCACTTGAACCTCAACATACATGGTGTACCTGATGGAATCGATAAATTCGAAGTCGACAGCATAGGACCAGGCCGCCATTCAATATTTGTTCCTCTAAATAACACTACACCCATAACTATTGAGTTTTCAATGTCTGAAGTGCTCAACTGGACTGTGACTGACTGCGACGCCACAAGCGACGGCTATGCCAGCATCATTCTTCCACGATACATGTATATAGATATGAACGGAGACGGCATCGACGATACCAGGAAACGAGTTGACTCGTATAAGGTGTATGTTGTAGGACTTGGAAAGCCTGGCGAGAACGAAATGATATTGAGCCCACGTGCTGAATTTACTGACAGTTCTGGAAAGGTCTACTATTACTGGGGCGAGTTTACCGTAGAGGGACATAAGAATAAGAAATCAGGAAAGAACACAGGCCAACCAAACTGGCAGAACGCAACTAACCTCTTCCTCGTAGATACAACACTGTGGATCGATACAGATGGTGACGGTGTGGTTGATCAAGAATGGACCGATTTGAATAACAATGGCATAGTGGACTCAGATGAGTGGACTGATACTGATGGTGACTTCTTAGTAGACCCTGGCGAATGGAACGATCTTAACGTGAATGGCATCGTGGATTCTCCTGAATGGGTTGACGCTGATGGAGACTTCATAGTGGACAATGAACTGATAACCTACGAAGACGAATGGGTCTTCAACATCGAATACCTCGACGGCTACTGGTGGGACGTTAACAACAACGGAGTCAAACTCATGCAGGTAAGATTCTACCCCGTATTCAAAGGAAGATAAAACGGGGAACCCCTACTTTTTTTACTTCGATTTAAACTGTATCTATCTTATCATCATATCTTGTAATGACAATAACGATAATGACAGCCACTATAGTGATAATCAAGAAACAAAAACACTGAACAAACCATTTTCTCGTGGATTCAAATATACCGATGACTACCAGATTTCAAGTATGAGGTAGTCGGGGGGAGATTCGAATTCGGGTTTATTATCTCCCGTCGAGAGGTCTCTCCGAATTGTTTCGCCAGAGCCTCTTATGCTTAACCACTACACCACCCGACTGCTCTAAAATGTTAAATTAGCTAAATCCTCATAAATATTTTTAGTATATTCTGAACCTTAATGTTGGTTAGGTATATTTAACTTGTAATTGTAGGTACAATATTTTTTTCTATTGTAGCTACAATAGAAAACGTTCAATCTTACAAATGAGTATATCATTAGGCAATAAAGATACTTAGATTTAAATTAGCAAAGTGTATAATATTTGTCTGGCGAAGAAATTGAAGTGTAATTTCCTTAGTGATAAGAAAGAGTGCTACGCAGAGATTACTAAAGCTGAGGAGCTTTGGAAAGTAGATGAAGCAACATTGAAGAAGTTCTGCACCTCGGAAGATTTCGCATCTTGTCCAAGACTTGACACCTTCTTGAAATTCACGCAAAAAACCTAATGTAACTTATTTATCTATGACTTCTACTTGATTAACAGACTGCTGCATTTTTCGCTTATTCATGTAAAATTATCTAGGTTTATTGTTTAAAATTCAATATTTTTTACATTAGAGGAATTCAATTTTTATAAAAAACATTGGTATCAATATACTTATGATTACAAAAAAATGTTAAAACATGTCTAAATAAAATTGTGTGTAATAGAATTTTACGTAGAGGCTTTAGTGCAAACCTGAAAACAATGTGAAAAACCAGGAAGCAAGTAAGGAGAAACTTGAAAAAGATTCTCAAGAAAGCAGAAAGGAAGATTACAAAGTAAGTAGGGAGTCCCTGCAGGATCAAGATCGTGTGGAGATCGACGTCCACGCGCATGGAACGAAAGGTCAAAACACTGATCGCATGACTCTAACGAGTCTTGTAAAAACCTGCTGAAAGCACAATTCCCCTCTTAAACAAAAGTTGATAGGCGAGGAATCGGGGCGAATCCAAACCTATGAACGATGGTTAAAGATGGGGAAAAGAAGAAAGATTGGGACTCTTTCAGGCTTCTACCGCGCGCGCCCAATTTTTTTCATCAAGAAAATAATCAGTCAACTATATGTTTCACGACACTTCTAATTTCTTAAGACTCTTGTTGACTTTTGGTTGAAACATAAAATGCTGTATGTTGTCAAGGCGCTCAGAGATGGGTTAAAGGGCGTTAACATAAGAGTTAGAGTGCTGAAGAAGAATGAGCCAAGAGTCGTGAAGACTAAAAATGGTAAGGAGCACAAGGTTGCTGATCTTCTAGTCGGAGACGTGAGCGGGGTAACTGGAATGTCTCTATGGGATGAGATGATTAATGAAATTGAGATCGGTGAATTAATAGATGTTAGGAATGGCTACGTGAACAGTTTTAAAGGCCGACTGAGATTAAATATTGGTCAGCATGGTGAGATGGAGAAGGTGGAGGATGATTACTTTCCGTCTGTCTCTCAGATCCTAAAGAATGGACGAACTAATAAAAAACGTGGAACGGCTACTGAATGACAACACTAAGCACGGTCGTTGTGTGCATGGTTGGATACGACTATCAGCGAATTCTTGATGGCTTAGAAAGATGGGAGCACGAGGGGCCTATAGAGCATGTTTACCTGCTGCATGACGAGAAGAATGATAAGTACGGGTTGGTATCGCAGAGAAACGTGAAGGATCTCAAGCGAAAGTTACAAAGAAGAGGATTGAATTCTACAAAGGTGGGTTACAACCCTCAGAGTTACGAGGACACCTTTTCCAACCTTTACGCTATTCTTAAGAGCGAAGTTGAAGAGAAGAACCGACGTGTTTTAATAGATTCGACGTCAACGACAAAAGACGCTTACGGAGCAACAGTAACAATCTCACTTATGTTCACTAACGTAAAAGTCTACATTGTACCGCCTAAAGAGAGAGGATATTACGTTCCGTCGCAGGGTAACCCCGACTTCGAAAAGTGGTTCTCAAAGATCCGCAGCGTTCCCGGGCTTCCGCCACAAGAGATCTATCTACCTGGTTACAGGTTGGAAAAACCAGATGGTGAGGATGAGCAGGTTCTTCGAGAGCTAGAGGTGCATGATGGCGTAGCTGACTCGATAAAGACGATTATTGAATGGTGCGGAAATGACTCAGAAGATCCCGTTACGAAGAATCGTTTCAGCCGAGTAATAAATCGCTTATTTGAGAAGAGGTTCGTCGAGAAGGAGCCAGTGGAGAAAAAGATGAGGATATCTCTGACAAAGTTTGGACGAATCTTCGCTTCATCGCTTCGAAAATACGAGGAATCGTAGCAAAAATCTGATAGTACATCTTATCTTTTATGGCACTTTTGGACGTGAATAGTAGATTGTTGTGGCTGATTTGACGAATTTCTCCGAACTCACTGAACTTTGCGAAACACTCGAAAAGCTGTCCAGTAGAAATGAAATGGTAGACAACGTCGCAGAATTCCTGAAAAAGATCCAACCAGACGAAGTAGATGCAACTGTAAGATTCATTATTGGCGCCCCACTGCCAAGTAATGATCCTAGAACTCTTGAAGTCAGCTACAGAACTTTAATGGATTCGATTAAGAATAGTACCAAGGCAACTAATCCTCAAATCATAGAAATATTTAACGAGTCAGGTGACATAGGAACAACAGTGCAGACACTCTTTGAGAAGATGAAGTCTCAGAGGCAACTCACCCTCTTTCATAAACCCTTAACGATACTCGATGTTCAAGACTACTTCGAATCGATGGCTTACACTTCTGGCACTGGCAGTAGAAATAGGAAGATGCAGATAGTTGAAGCTCTTCTTGGCAGGTCTTCACCGCTTGAAGCCAAGTACCTTGTTAAAATTTTTCTCTATGAGATGCGTCACGGATTCAGCACGGGTTTAATGAGGGAAGCCATCGCTTCAGCTTTTAACATTCCTTTCAAAAGCTTGCAAAGAGCTGATTTACTATTGAGTGATCTTGGCTTGGTCGCTAAAATCGCCAAGCAGAAAGGAACGTCTGGAATTGAAGAAGTAAAGATAACCCTCTTCCATCCAATGCGCCCCATGCTCGCTGTACCCGTTAAGAACGTTAAAGAGGCAATATCCAAACATGACGGAAAAACCGTTTTTGAGTACAAGGTTGACGGGGCACGAGTCCAGATTCACAGAGAAGGTTTGAATATTCAGATCTTCAGCCGCAGACTCTCCAACGTCACAAATTCCTTACCTGACGTCGTAGCGGTTGTGAGGAAGGAATTAAGAGCTGATAATGCAATCCTTGAAGGAGAGGTCATAGCCACGGACGAAGATGGAGAACCACAGCCTTTCCAGTACCTGATGAGAAGATTTAGACGCGTGAAAAACCTCGAACAAAAAGTAGCTGAATTACCAACCATACTTCAACTTTTCGATGTGCTGTATCTGGAAAGTGAATCCCTCATAAACATGCCTTACAGGGAGAGAAGAAAAACGCTTCGAAAGATCGCAGGAAAAATACCGGTCACAGCTGAACTGGTTACTTCAGATCCAAAAGAAGCTGAAGTGTTCTTTGAAAAGTCGCTGAATGATGGGTACGAGGGATTGATGGCGAAGAGAATGGATTCGCCTTACATGCCTGGAATAAGGGGTAAAAACTGGTTGAAGATAAAGAAGGCATTAGACACTCTGGACTTGGCAATAGTGGCAGCTGACTACGGGTATGGTTATCGCCACAAATGGCTGAGCGACTACTATCTCGCTGCATTGAATGAAGAAACAGGAGAATTGGAGGTTGTAGGGAAATGCTTCAAAGGATTGACCGATGAAGAAATACAGGAAATGACCGATCGATTAAGACAGATGCAGACATCAGAGAAGAACAGAAGTGTCACGGTCAAACCCGAGATTATACTTGAAATAGCTTTCTCCGAGATACAGAAGAGTACACGATATAAGAGTGGTTTCGCGTTGAGGTTCGCACGCATCGAGAGAATCAGAGACGATAAAAGCGTCAATGAAGTTGATACGATAGAGAGAATAAGAAAGATATACAAAAAGCAGTTTAAGAGAAGAGCCAGTTAATAAAAGAGGGGGTTTATTCCACTTTTATCCTTGTTCTCTGCACTTTCTTTGGCAGATTGATCGCAAGCACACCCTTCTTGAACATGGCTGTAACTCCTTCAAAGTCAACATCCGTAGGCAATTTAACCTTTTTCCTGAACTCGTTGAAGCGTATTTTCCTCTGTGTTGTCCCCAACCTTTCAAAGCAGATAGGTTTACTAGTCTTAGCAGTTATTTCAATACTTCCCTCCAGTAATTCGATGCTGATGTCCTCTTTCTTATCAACAAAGGGCAGATCAATAGTAACTATAACATCTGTCGCGGTCTCACGAATATCCGCTAAAGGCTCGAGGACGCACTGCTGCATATCCATAAGTGGCCTACTGAAGTCTCTAAATACGTCTTCAAACATCCTGTCAAATCTTCTATGCATCTCCTCGAACATCTCATCGAGCTCCTCCCAGTACGAGTGTTTCCTTTTCTCAGACATTCTTCGCTTCACCTCTATGAGTACATGGCTGGAACTTCCAGCTCCTGAGTTTTACCCATCTGCTGCATCGTCCTGTCTGTTCTACGCATTAAATCCCGTGTCTTAACGCGTATCTCTTCCGCACTCTTAACCAGCTCATCAACGTTAACATCAATACTCAACAGGTCTCCTACGACCTCTATAATAGAAGCAGCTGCACCAGGATCAGGATAACGACTGAACGCCTGAGCTAAAAAAGCAACAGCGGGAAGATCATTCTTCTGTGCTTCACGAAGCACGACCGGATAGGGCCCGACCATGATCCCCTCCATCAGTTTTTGCAGGTTCAATTTCTCGATGTGCTTCTGAGCCTCCTCGCTGGTAGAGAGGCTATAAATTTCTGGTTTCTCGATCTCCTCGCGATTAGGAGTAGGTATACCTCCTAGAGTAGCGATAAGCTTAGGATTCTTCGTCTTAGCCCACCTGATAATGCTTCTTATCAAAGGCTTGACTAATCCTATTGGAACAGGAACCTCCGAAGTGACGAGGACTAAATCACCCTTATTATAGACTCGCACAGGATCATTTATCCTGCCATTATGAATGAAGATCATTGGAGGTAGGAGGTCCGACTCAACGTAAGCGACCTCTTTCATCTCTAAAATGTTGATAAGGTGCATTGCTGATACGATTCCGACTAGGCCAACGTCCGGTAGACCTATGAGTATAGTTGGATTATCTGATTCTAGTGATGCGACTTCTTTAATCTCAATCTTCTCCTCAAGACTCATAGCAATTTCAACTCTGATTATGATTTAGAAATCGTTAAAATTAAACTATACTGATTAATCTTTCGTTAAGAAAAAAAATAAAAAAAGAGGGGGATATGAGAATTTAAATTGAGATTTTAGGCTCTTTTCTGAAGACCATTAATGCTGCTGCTGTTAATGCTATTCCTATGACTAAGGCCTCGATTGGAAAACCAGGGATGCCTGGAGCTGGTGGTGCTGGCTTTTCCAGAACGGTCGCTAGCCAAACAATTGCGTTGACAACTAAGGTCATGCCTTCCATCGGGACACCATAGTATTCGTTAGTGCAGATTGGCTGATAATCTCCATAAGCACTAGCGCCCGATACAATAATCTTACAATTCTCATCCGGTCCAGCATAAATCTCAGCTGCCATCATGACAAAATTACCTGTGTCAGCATTTTCATGTGCGTACGGTCCTATGAGGTCTTTGTCATTTATCACACCAGCGTCGCTTGTACTCATTACCGGAAACACGTTTTCAACAGTCTCTGTATCTAAGGGTATGTAACTACCCCATCCACAGACCAGATCAGGCCCGTGGAATAGTGCTTGCGTCACTCCGCTAACGATATCTGCAACTTCTGAGTCTTCAGTGTTCGGTACGTTGGCTACAACTCTATACGCAGATCCAGCATTCGACCCGGGGTCTTCAACAGCTGAAGCCTCCACTCGCAACTTGGAACCAATTTCCTCCAATACCGCGTTTGGGTTGTCAGCCTGATAAAGTCCGTAGTAATCACTATCACCTCCAACCCAGATGCCCTTTTCTCCTGTTGCGAACCATGCACCAATAGCTGAGATCTCATCTTCAGTAAAGTTTGCACCGTATACCGCACCTAATACTAGAACATCGACACCGTCTAATGCGGTTTCAGTGAGTTCATATACGTCAACAAAAGTGTAATCTCCAACAGCGGTCAAGTTGCCCTTCAAATCAGCAAGTAGCTTATCTCCTTGACCCTGACCTAGACCAAAAGCAATGGTTGCATCTTGTGCTGTAGTTATTGGAACAGATAGAGTAATTGTTGAGGCCAATAGCATTAAAGTAAGAGCCAGAAACATCATTCTTTTCTTTGATTGCATTTCATAAACCCTCCGATATGAATAATTATGCCTTAGTATATTTATTGTTTTTCAAAAAATTCGTCTAAAAAGTTATCAATCTTTACTGATTTTCAGAATTGAATCGGTATCGCTTCTTTTCACAATTAATAAGCCTAGGGTAGCGATCAGGATTCCAATTGCTAATGCCTCCAATGGAAAACCTGGAATCCCTCCAGCACCATCCGTATCCATGGTGCCAATAGAAATAGTGTATGTCTCTGAAACAGTTTCAAGACCAGAGTAATCTCGCGCTACTACATAGAACTGAACGGACTCGGTGTCCTCAGGAGGCTTCGGGATCCGAATAGAGTACTCGTTCGTTTCTGAGTAGTCAGCTGATTTACGATTTAAACTCTCTAAATCATCCAACATATAGAACAACTCAACTGATTGCACACCGCTAACCTCGTTTTCAACCACTATTTCAACAGGTATACTCTGAACCTCTTCAACCTGTGAGGGATAAGTGACTTCAAGAATTGTTGGAGCAGAAGCCTTCGACGGATAAATCATCACTTCCTCGGTACTACCGATTTGAACATCAAATATAGCAATGATAAGCCAAGCATCCTCCGTTTTAAGAGTGTCAACCAGAGTCGCGTTTGCGACGACATAATCATCATCACTTAAAGGTTGCAACAGCACTTTGACCATGAGATCCTCAAGCGGATATGTTAGTTGATTCGATATCTTCAGGTTTAGTCCCTTATCGAGGATGCGAACATTATCTGGCACTCTTTCCACTTCTATCCCTCCTAGAGGTTGCGACAGGTAGACGCCATCATAACTGTGATAAGTTAGCTCGTAATCCTCAAATTGAAGAATTCTATATCCGTGAACATTTCCAGCCCAGACCGACCCGCCCAACGCTGTTGTTAAGATGTAAGTCGTATCATCAAAGATCTGAACGTCATCATTGTGAGAATGCCCATATAGTACGAGGTCCACACCCTCATCCTCACACAGCTCTATGAACGCTGGTGCCTCATCAAATCCTTCATATATCACTCCCTCGCTTTCGACTGCCCAGATGGGATAGTGGAAAGTTATAATCTTCAAGGGGCTAGTTTTATGGTCGGATATTTCATCCTCAATCCACTCGAACTGTGTTGAACCGAATGAGGAGTTACCAAAAGTGCACGCCATAACTATGAAGACATTGCCAAACTCGAAGAAGTAGTAAAGCTCTGAAATTTCTTTGATATAATTTGTTGTTATAGTTGATAGATCGTGGTTTCCTCCAATGGCATAAACGGGAACTTGGAAATTTTCACATAAGGACTCGAAAAATTCCAGTTGACCAATAGAACCGCTTTCGGTCAAATCACCAGTATGTATTACAAGATCAGGTTTGAGAAGGTTGATTTGATGAATGGCTTGAGTGATTCTATCGATGATAGCTGAGGCTCCGACAACCAAATGCGTGTCAGTTATTTGAATAATAGTGAAAGACTCTGGATACTCATCCAAAACCTTGACAGCGTTAAGTTCAACCAGCGAATAATCGGTTTCGCTTACAGTGAATCGCACTTCAATATCGTAAAGATCTTCAGACGTGTCCAGTGGTACTGAAACATCGAGTAGCCATCTCTCTTCGCTATCATAGTAATCTGCATCATCTAAAGCAATTTCTGTTTCTGAATATTCCGTGAATATTCGAATCTGCCATTCACCCGCGTCACTTGGCGCAGTAATTACTATTGGAAACGACTCTCCATCTACCAATATCACAGGCTGCAGCAATCTTGGCTTAATAATACTGAATTCATCATCTGAATTTACTATTATGTAATCGTGTAATATTACGTTCATAGATGTAAGAGATGCTAAAAATATAATAGAGAATAGAAGAATCGCTCCTCTTTTTTTATTCAAAAAACATCAACTTCTATTTTTAATACATAATATAATGTGATCTTAACTTTAATAATTTTTATTCTCAAATTTCCAGCAAAAAGATAGAAATACTATCAAAAATCTAATAATAATGTTCTTAACAATATTAATTACAGGAGTTAAAAATGTCATTCAGTAATGGGAAGAGAATAATTCTTGTCGTCGCGGTTATTGCAGTGGTATTAGTCGCATTCTTTTTCTGGCCTTCCGAAGAAGCACCAACCGGAGTCACCATTCGAATAATAACGAGACATGACACAGCGATCTGGAATGCTTTCGAACCCGCTTTCTTGGCGACTGATTACGCGAAGGATCATAACGTTGTGGATGTGAGATGGGTTGCCCCTGATCAAGGGTTATGGGAAGAGGTCATAGAAGCTGGCGGTGTCGATGTTGCTTGGGGTGGAGGCCCCACACTATTTGATACTCTGATAGATTCTGAGCTTCTTGATCCCTTGATAGATAGCGAGGTCTTGGGTTTTGTTTCTATGATCAATGACACGATCGGCGGAGCGGTGATGAAGAGGTTAGGTGATGATGGGGAAATATACTGGGTTGCAGCAGCAATATCATCATTTGGCTTCACGGTGAACAACGCGTTTCTTGATCAGTATGATCTGCCAACTCCGAGACGCTGGACAGACCTAGCGAACAGAACATATGGTTCGCTGCTGCCAAAAGAGACCATCTCGATGGGAAACGCGCCGGACACTACCTCAAACACTCGAATCTACGAGATTATCCTGCAAGCTTTTGAGTGGGACGAGGCATGGAGCATTCTGACCAGGATGGCTGGCAACGCGAAAATGTACTCTGGCTCAGGCATATCTGTTGATGTTCAAGGCGCTGTTGAAGCAGGCGAGGTCGGAGTCGCCCTCTCCATCGACTTCTACGGATACACGACCTTGCTGAGAAACCCTGACTGCGAGTATGTCATTCCTGAGGGCGAGTCAATAATCAACGGAGACCCTATAGCCCTCGTGAAAGGATCAGAGAATCGAGACGCTGCGGAGGCTTTCATCGCGTACGTGTTGAGTCCAGAAGGGCAGTCTCAATGGTTCTACGAAAGCACTAACCGTATGCCTGTAGTCGAAGAAGCGTTTGACACTGAGCTGGGGCAAAGCAGACCCGACTTGTATGACCTGTTCCAAATCACTATCAGCAACATAGGAATTGTGTTCGACGATGAACTGGCGCTGTCGTTCACCGATGCGATCATGCTGTACTTCCAGTCTGTACTGACAGATGCCCATGAAGAACTTAAAGAAGCATGGAAGACACTTATCGACGCTGTTGAAACGGGTAAGATAAGCGAGAGCAAGTTTGAGGATTTAGCCTTGCAGCTTGGAGAACCGGTTCAATGGACTGAAGACAGTGTAACATACAAGTTCACTATGGAGTACGCGCAATCGATAAACACGCAGATAAGAACAGATCCAGCGTTCGCCAATCAGATGGCGGCTATATGGAGAGAAGCGGCTAGACTTCAATACGAAGACGTTGCTGAATCCGCATGATGAAGCGATTAATGCAATGAAAACAGATCGCTAAACAAGAATTTCCCACTTTTTTATTGAACAAGGGGATCAGAGCTGGATTAGAGATGCAAAATCCGCTGAAAAATGGAAGCCGATGGAAAATGTTCAACCTAGGATCCTTTATGGATGACATGAAGACTCTTAGACGGGAGATGGATACTCTCTCATGGATTCAACTCATCTCAGTCATAATCGTCTTCTCCTTCTTCATGGTCTTTCCACTAATCAACATCATAACCACAGCTTTTACTTATCAAGGAGCGCCTTCATTTTACTGGTTCAACTTGATATTCACCGATCCCTTCTATGTTGGAACTCAGATCAAATTCTCAGGAACCTTCCCATTTCTAGCTTTAGACATACATTCAACCGGTACACTATTCACTCAGGTAGGTAACACATTGTACATTCAAGGCATCGACTTGGGAATCGTTGTGAATTCCTTGGTAGTGGCTTTCCTCACGACATCGATATCAACCATCGTCGGAACTGTTCTAGCATTCATAATGGCACGTTACGAGTTCGCTGGAAAGAATGTGTTTCGAACGATTCTGCTAGTTCCTTTAATCTCCTCACCCTTCGTAGGCGCAATCGGCATTCAACGCATGATAGGCGAGAACGGCGTAATCAACAAGCTCCTCTTTGACGTTCTACACGTTTTGCCAACGAAGATCGTGTTGGACGGGTTTGCAGCCCTAATATTCATCCAAGTATTAAACTTCTACTCGATAGTATACTTGAATGCCTACTCATCTTTTGTTACTATCGATCCATCCCTTGAGGAACAGGGTGAGAACCTTGGAGCGAAAGGCTTTGACCTGTTCAGAACTATAACATTTCCCCTCGCTCTTCCTGGTGTTTGGGCTGGATCAATTCTAACATTTATTCTCAGTATAGAAGATCTGGGAACACCGGTTGTATTCAAAGCCAGTCAAGCTGCGAAGACTCTAACTTTTGAGATCTTCAAGAGAATTTTCTCCCCCACAGGAGCTATAGATCCAATTGCCCCCGCGCTCAGCGTGATTCTGCTCATCCTCGCAATATTGGGGTTCATATCTATTCGTAGATATGTGGTTCTGCGTAAATACGCGATCGTTAGTAAGGGCGGGCAAAGACGGCCAAGATCAAAACAGGCAACTACGAAACAGGCGGTCATAATCTACTTATTCATTATTATCCTTCTGAGTTTCGCACTTATACCGCATGTTGGCGTCTTTTTGCTCTCAATAACTGAGTACTGGGGTAACACTCTCTTGCCAACAAAGATGACTTTAAACAATTACAGCATCATATTCACGGATCCTGACATAGCTGGCTCAATATTCAATAGCATCTTCAGCTCAAGCATTGCCACATTAATAATCGTCGTATTAGGAGTAGGCGCTGCATACATTATCAACCGAAAAAAGATACCTGGCCGAGATATTTTGGATGTGCTCGTCACGATGCCCGTAGCAATTCCTGGAATAGTGCTCGGCATAGGCTACTTCATAATGTATCTCCGGACACCTTTAAGCCCCATCATAAATCCGGTGCCCCTACTTGTATTAAGTTACACTGTAAGGAAGTTCCCATTTACAGTTCGATCAGCTTATGCAGGGTTACAGCAGACCACGGTTGAGATGGAGGAAGCGTCATTGAATCTTGGCGCGAGTAAAGTAAGAACCTTTTTGCGGATAACATTACCACTTATAGCGATAAGTGTGCTTGCAGGGTCCATGCTCTCATTCGTCTATGCGATGTCGGAGGTTAGCACTAGTCTGCTATTTGGAGATGTGAACCCTTCGTATGCGCCTATGACGTGGATGATAAAAGATGTGCTGGTAAGACTTGGTGCTGGCCCATTCTTTGCTTCGGCACTGGGAATCTTATTAATGATTATACAGATAATTATTCTAATAGTATCCACAAGAATATTGAAACAGAGCGTAACCGCGCTCACAGGATTATGATCAATTGCATTATGGTGATGGTGAATGGTAAAAATTATTTCAAAAGATATTACAAAACTGTTTGGAAAAGTGGTTGCCTGCAATAAGATTAACCTGGACATGCCTGATGGAAGATTATTCACACTACTAGGACCAAGTGGATGCGGAAAAACGACTTTCCTACGAATAATAGCGGGATTCGAGAACCCAGATGAAGGAAGAATCCTATTCGACAAGCAAAACATAACAAGTCTTCAGCCTTATGAGCGAAGCACGGGCATGGTCTTCCAGAACTACGCGCTATGGCCACACATGAGCGTGTTCGAGAACATTGCCTACGGATTGAAGGTGCAGAACCTCGATAAAAAAGAGATAGAGAAACGAGTCGATAGAGCGCTGAATCTGGTTCAGTTGGGTGGACTTGGAGAGAGAACACCGTTTCAGTTGAGTGGTGGACAGCAACAGCGAGTCGCTCTCGCCAGAGCGTTAGTTATTGAACCTAAAGTGCTGCTCCTGGATGAGCCTTTGAGTAATCTTGACGCTAAACTCAGACTCGAGATGAGGCATGAAATCATGCGAATTCAGAGAGAACTGGGAATAACAACTGTGTATGTTACACATGATCAGGAGGAGGCCCTCAGCATCTCGGATAGAATAGCAATCATGAAGGAAGGAAGAATCCAGCAGACCGGGTCACCCCAAGAAATATACAACAACCCGAACAGTGTATTCGTAGCGGATTTCATAGGGCAATCGACATTTCTTCCTGGATTAATAACCCAGACCGGAAAAATATTGAGAATACAATTGAACGCTGGTGTTACCCTCCAAGCTAAACCAGGAATTCACACCTTTAAAAAGGGAGAAAAAGTGATGTGCGCGATTCGTCCAGAGAGCTTCACGATTGAAAAACCAACAGAGAGACACAATAAACTGCAATGCAAACTGACTAGTATTGCTTTTCTGGGAAAGTCCAACCGGGTCTATGCGGATCTGGAAGGCGAAAACATAGTCGCAGAACTGGAACCAGAGAAAAGATTCAAGGTTGGACAAGAAGTCACGCTTCACGTGCCTGTGGATGAAGTAGAGGTTTTCCCAGCGGAGAAATAATTTTTTATTCCAGCGATTGTTTTATAAGGTTATAGTAATCTTTTGATTACTGTAACCTTGTAACTTCCCAGTTCAAGTTGATCGACTGATGAGTTTCGACGATCTAAGCCAATACCGAAGTTATTCTCATTGGGTTAATACTTTAACTTCTGACTCGACAAGACGCGTTTGGACTCACTGTCTACGAAACTATTGTAAATGGCGGGATCTGTCACCGGACGAATTGATTGCTAAACGCGAAATAGACCTCGCGCTTAAAGACTCGCTTACACTGAATGATGAGGAGTTGCAGCTTCACAAGTACATGTTATACCTTGAATATCAGGAAACCAGCTCCAGCTGGCGAAGAGTATGTTGGACAGCGCTGAGAAACTTCTTCCAAAAGAACTATCTTCCCCTAAAAATATTCAGAGGCGAAGGGCCCACGGTAAATGTGGTGACTCAAGCGTCGATGGAGTGCACTATAAATGAACTAAACTTAATGCTTAAATCAGCAAGCACAAGAGAAAGAGCCTTGATACTGTTTCTTGCCCACACCGGTCTCCCAACTAATGTCGTATCTCAATTGACCGTTGGCGATTTGGGAACAGCATTAAAAATGAAGCCTGTAAATATTAAAAAAATAACACCACCCGTCAAACTGCAACTAACTAACCGCAAGTTTGGTATAGAAGCTCGAACCTTCATCAGCCAAGAAGCATGGGCTGCTCTAGAGAAATATTTGAATCAGTGTAGACAAGGAAATTTAGAAAACGAAAAGAAGAACGATTCTGAAATGCGGGTTCCCTCCGAAAAACTGGATGATTCATCACCTCTTTTCAGGAGCTACGGGAGATGGGGAGAAGATAAGGTGCCGGTGAACAAAAATTTAGAAGCTTCTTCTATCAGCGCCTTGGTCAAGAAAGTCGCGAAACGAGCTGGAGTATATAAAAAAGGCTTCTCTGCTTATGCTTTAAGACGATTCTTCAAAAAAGCACTCGTTAATGCAAATGTGAATTCTAGTTTGATTAAGATTATGATGGGATACAAGATTGGAAAGAAAGAAACAATTAACCGAAAAGTATCTTGGAAACAGCTAAAGAACGCCTATGTGAAGGCTAAACCCTATCTTCTAGGAGAAATTGATACAAAATTAATGAAAAAATCTCAAGAAAAACTACGTAGCGAACTAGAGAGGACTAAACTTCAACTAAAAAAAGAGCGGGTGTGGAGAATTATCTATGAGAAATCTTCTATCAAAGATGTGAAGACATTGAAAGAAATTTTTAAACGTTGTATGAAAGCGGAGAGCGAAAAAGCAATACAAAAGATAATAGCTACGTATGAAAGAGTGGAAATATAGCTTGAATGTTGTGTATTGTTATAGGTTATTACTGTTTTGAAGATATTTTGTAAAAAACCTTTTTCTTTACTAGAATTTCTTACTTTTTAACAAAGGGGATAAGATATTAAATAGAACGGGAGAACCTCTATCTTATGAAGAAAATTAAACACGCAATTTTAGTCTTTTCTTTATTTTTCCTAATTGCATCATTCAATCTTAATGTTTTTCATTGTGCTGCACCTGCTAGTCTAGAGGATTGGTCAGTCGATGACTCTGCAATATGCGTAGGAGAAACGTTCCACTTGATTCTTGAATTTGATGTAGATCAAGATCACACGATATTAGCTGTCTACAGTGCAGACGCTGTGTCTTTTTACTCGATTATCTCAGGAACACAGGATGATGACTACCCCTTGAAGTATTGGACTAACATGGCGATCTTAGAGGTAAACGAGACCACCTCATTCGTCTGGAACATAACATTGCGATGTGTTAATCCGGGTGAGAGTGATGTTTCTGTTGGATACATTGATAGCGACGAGTTCAAGGTTATTGAAGACATTGTTATAACCCAGTACCCATCTATTACTGACCATCTTCAAGACCAGATTGATGATCTTGAGGATCAACTTGAAGATGCGGATGCAGAACTAAATGATTTAAACAGTAAATACCTCGATCTTAATGCTAATTGGAACAATCTCAATGTCAGATACGAATCTTTAGTGTCGAAATTGAACTTCTTTGAAATATTGACGTATGTTTCCTTGATTATTGGTGCAATTGGACTTTTAGTGGGGCTATATGCGTTGATGAGAGCTAGGAAAAAGTAGCACTTTCATGACAGTTGAGATAAGTAAACGCATTACCTAATTTTGATATATTGTATAAGTTTGGAATTTTTTTTCTAATCTTCAAAATAGCTTTATGACTCCTTAAATATTCGTAGGCTTTTGGTTTCTTTCTTACACCATGAAGGTAAGTCCTAAAAAATTATGGAACAAAAGAGTTATATAGTTTAGTATTGAACTTTAGTTCAATATAAAACGATAACGTGATTCGTGTGCGCCATGCAAGAAACCAGAACCATACTAACAGACATCCACTACATACACAGATACCTTTCAAACAGTGTTTGCCAGGAGAACCAGAATTATCAAGATACTGTTGATAGCCATACTAAATTTTTATATCCCATCTTTGATGCCCTTTTAATCCATAAGAGAAGAAATGATGAGCCTTTATGGCATCCAAATACTTCAACGCGAAGATCCCGCGCTCATTGGCAGAAGAGATCAGACGACACATCAAGAACCGTTCCTACAACACGCCAACAGAGTTCATCAAATTCGCTGCAAGATTCCTACTCAAAGAGGAAAAAGAAAGCCAAACCAGTATTAACCATCGCGGGTACAAAAACCACCAAGAGGAGGTGAGAAAATGAGAATATTGAAAAACAAGAAAGGAATATCAACCATCCTCGCTGCTCTGCTGTTAGTAGTCATCGCAATTGCTGCAGGAATAATCGTCTATTCTTGGGCTACAGGACTGCTTGGTGGTTTAATGGGTGAAGCCCCATCAGTCGGAGAAATTATGACGATGGACGCGTATGGTTGGGATAGTGGCAGTGGTAACTGTACACTATATCTACGGAATAGTGGAGATGTAACGATTACAATAGATGCAGTTTATTCTGAAGGTATACCGTTAACCCTCGGGGCAGACTTCAGTTGCCAAGTTTCAGGATCGGATTCGCTTGATATTGATCTCGATGAAGTTGGTGCTTTAATGGTCGGTAGTGCACATTTCGCAACAGGTGAAAATGAAATAAGAGTTGTAACACAGCTTGGCAACACTTTCAACTTCAAAGTGGTGAAATAGAATATCCAACAATATCCAAATTTTTTTCTCCTTTTTTCTTCATATTTTCAAAAAATTGCACGCAACATTCAAATGTCATAAAATTGAACCTTGCATTTATAAATCAAAAACCTTTTTGCTCAGATTTATAACCTATTATCTACATTCGATAAAATATCTGTTGGGTTAGAAGCCAGCAACGGTGAGAAAAGTTCATGTTGAGCTGCAGGAGAGGCATCAGCCACATTATAAGTGTCGTACTTGTGACTGTTATGACTTTGTCGTTGGCGGTTCCCGTTCTTATGTGGTCAACCAATTTAATTAGTGGTTATCAGAGTTCATATGGGAATATTTTCTCTCGAAATATAGACAAACTTCAAGAAAGTTTCATAGTGGAGGATGTCTGGTTTGTTGCTCAGAACAATATAACGGTTTATGTAAAGAATGTTGGGGAAGTTACAATAAAGGTGGTAAATGTTTACGTGGATAATACGCCACGTACAACGTCTCCAACAACGAAAATAATCAATATTAATGGTCATGATAAACTCTGCGTTACTGACAAATCGTGGATTAGTGGCGAAACATATGTTATCACCATTGTCACAGAAAGAGGCAATTCCCTCTCATCATATTGGGAAGCTTAAGAGGAATTAAGATGTTGAAAAATTCTAAAAAATACAATAAAGGCATTAGCAGCGTTATTGGAACGGTAATTTTTGTATCCATACTGCTGTTAATAGTAACATTAGTAGGTTGGATGATCAATGAATTTAACACTTACAATACAGCTTCACAAAAAAGAAGCGAGTTTGACTGGGAGAAAGAAAGTGAAGAAATTGTAATAACAAAAATTGAAATAGATGATGAAATAAACTCGTTTTTTCTTACGATAAGAAATAAGGGTGGCGTGTCTGCACAAATAGACACTATCTGGCTTTTAACATCTTCAATGCACTACAGTTATTCAACTTATATAATGTTGAATCCAGGAAGTGTGGTTCTATACACTTTCACCCCAACTGATGTAACTCTTGATCCAACTGGAAATTATTCAGTTAAGGTTGTTACAACAAGGGGTAATATAGTGAGTGTTCATTATCCTATGATTATTCCTGGAGAAGGGGTTGGAAGTGGAGAGCCTTCAATCAATGTAGGTCCTTTGAGACTCGAGATAGTTTATGAGCAACTTAAATATACTTCTGAAACTCAGCATTCACCCATTCCTGGTTGGAAGGTTCCTCCAGGTGAAAGGCTGATCTTTTGGGTAAAGATTACTAATACTGGTAATGATGTATTAAAACTTCTAAGACAATCCTTATTTTACGCCATAGAATACCAGTCGGGTATGTCTGGTAGTGCTCAAAAAGCTTGGTCCTTTTTTATAGTTGATCCTGACAGCACATACCCCCCTGGAGGAGTTATAGCTTATAATGAAATAGTGAACCCATACTATCTTTATCCAAATCCCGATGGTGATTGGGTTGCAGGAGGACCACCAGTCACTGTAAAGTTTAGTTCTCAATATATGGGTCAAACTGGAGCAAATCAGTTCCCTGCGCAAGGAGGCTATTATTTGATCTCTATTGGGTTATACTTTGAATATCAGGGAGATGAGATGGGAATTAACATTCCATTTGTTGCAATTAGAACCATTGGGTTATGATAAAAGTGGACAGAGAATTTGAAATAGTAAACCAAGATAAAATAAATCAAGGTAAAAAACAAGCTTATTCTCATAGAGTGGCTTCGGGCATTCATGGGTTTGATGCTCTTATAAATGGTGGAATGCTTAGGGGAAGAACGTATCTTCTAGCAGGACCGCCAGGAACAGGAAAAACCATTTTTGGAATTCAGTACATATATAACGGAGCTAAAATATACGGAGAAAACGGTATTTATGTTACTTTTGAGGAAACACCTGACCAGCTTCGAAGAGATATGCTCCATTTTGGCTGGGATTTAGGAAAACTCGAAAATACCAGACAGTTAATCCTCGTAGATGCATCCTCAGCAAGGATCGGGTTAAGCAGCCAAGAAAATTATATTGTCCACCGTCCATTCACATTAGACTCTCTGCTTTCAGATATTGATAAGAATATTGAGACTATAGATGCAAGACGAATAGTTATTGACTGTCTCGATGCTGCAGAGTTACACGCAAAAAGTTCAGAGGAGTACAGAAGATACGTTTTCAGATTAAGTGCTATTCTAAAAACTCTGGAATGCACATCTCTATTGATCTCTGAAAGCCCTGGAGATGGAAGGATAAGCCGTTACGGAGTTGAGGAGTACGTGACAGATGGTATAATATACCTATCTTCAACACTCGAAGAAAATAGACGAATACGAAAGGTAGAAGTTGTTAAAGCACGGGGAACCAGCCATTCCCAAACTGTTGAGGAATTTGAGATCACAAGCAATGGGATAGAAGTTCAGATGTATAGAACTCGCGACAGAGCCTTGAAGAGGCTTTCTTGATGAGTGGTAAGAAGTTTCAAACCTTTATCCCTGGAATAGATAATAGACTTGAGGGTGGGCTTCCTCAAGGAAGTGTTATTCTCCTTGTAAGCGACTCTGAAACCTGTCTACGCATCTTTTCTCAACAGGTTCCCTTCAATATTGCTTCCAATGGAGGTAAAGTGTTTTATTTTTCAATAATGAAGGACCCACAGTACATTAGAGAAGAAATGGATGTCTACAATTGGGATGTCCAGAAGTTCGAAAAGAAGGAGAAATGGATTTTTGTAGACGCATATACTCAAAAAGCTGACACTATACTTCAAACAAAAGAAGTGAAACCTATTTTCAGCTCATTAACATTAATGCGTTCAGATGTATTGTCAAAGCTTACGGAAGGCGATGTGGTTGTTATAGATTCGTTATCAGACCTATTTTTATCAGAAACTTCAAAATCTGTAATTGAACTCCTTGAAATTGTATCTGCGTGGATTCGAAAGATCAACGGATTAGCCATTATTCCTTTGATGAATGAAATGCATAGTGAAAGGATTCGCGCTGTAACTTCGCACATAGCTGATGTTGTTTTGGAGTTTATAGTCGGTGAAGCACGGTTTGAAGGCAGAATAATCGTATGGAAGGTGAGGCGAGCCCGTGTAGAACCTCTGTTCATACCTTTCTCTATTACTGGTTCAGGGATAGTTGCTGAAACATTTAAACGAGTCATATAGTACTAGGGAGGGATTAAAAATGTCAAAGAAGGAAGAGCCCTCAAAGAAAAAAGTAGACTGGATAAAAAATTATCCTCTAAATGAACCTTACGCGAGCGCTATGATTATCAGAGAGAAAGATGGACAGATAAGATATCTCGTCCACGAAACCGCGGTGACTCAAGAAGAAAAAAAAATTTTAGAAGAGATCAAGGAAATTTTAATTGACGAATTTGATGTTGACATTAAAAGATTAGGCACAACCGAAAAGGTTGAACAATACCTACTAGAACTGGTTAGTAAAGTCATTAAAGATTACGACATAAACGTAAAAGAGTCGAGTCTTAAAAAACTTGAATATTACCTTACTCGGGATTTTGTCTATTTCGATAAAATAGATCCTTTAATGCGGGACCCCAACATCGAAGATATTGGATGCAATGGGTACAATCTGCCAGTCTATATTTGGCATCGAGACTACGAGTCCATTCCTACCAACGTCATCTTTCCAACCGCTGAAGAACTTGACAGGTTCGTTGTGAAACTTACCTATATGACGAGGAGATCCATATCGATCGCTCAACCAGTAGTCGATGCTTCACTGCCTGATGGTAGCAGGGTGCAAGTAACCTATGAAAAGGAGGTTACAAGACACGGATCATCATTCTCTATACGCAAGTTCAGAGCAGATCCTTTTACAGTCACCGATCTCATACAATTCAACACATTCTCTCCAATAATTGCAGCGTGGTTTTGGTACCTCGTCGAGAACAGAGCCTCCGTAGGAGTAATCGGCGGAACCGCATCGGGTAAAACAACCACCTTGAACACCCTGTCTATGTTCATTAAACCCGATTCAAAGATAATATCAATAGAAGACACCGCGGAGCTTCAGCTTCCCCACGAGAATTGGTTGCCATCGGTCATAAGAACAGGCTTCGGGGTGACTAGCAAACTAGCTGAAATCTCCTTGTTCGATCTCTTGAGGAACGCTATGAGACAGCGACCAGAATACATTATAGTTGGGGAGGTTCGAGGCTCAGAGGCTTTCACACTGTTTCAAGCGATTGCGACTGGCCACGGAGGCCTGTATTCACTGCACGCTGATTCTGTTGACGCCGCAATCCACCGTCTAGAAAGCGAACCTATGAATATTCCAAGATCACTCATTACATCAATGGATGTTGTCGCTGTACAAGCTTTGATTAAACTCGAAGATAAAAGCGTCAGAAGGCTGCTGAATGTAACAGAAATCGTTGGAATAGATCCAGCAACTAAAGAGCTCCTAACAAACGATATTTTCAAGTGGAATCCTAACACGGATTCTTTCACATACTATGGTAGAAGTTATGTCTTGGAAAGAATGGCGGAAAAATTCGGGGTTCAATATAAGCAAATTATGGAGGAAATTGAAAAGAGGAGAATAGTTCTTGATTGGATGCGTTTAAACTCCATTCGAAGCTATAAAGAGGTGGCTAACGTAATCAGATCCTACTATTTAGACCCCGATGGCCTTCTTAAACAAATTGGGAAGGTTAAAAAATGAAAGAAGCAGAGGTAAAAGATGAAGAGAGCTCATTTCTTTTTAAGGTTACTCACAGTCTTTACAAACTTGTCGGAGGAAGAATCGATCGTTTATACCCTGTGTTAGCAGATGTTAAGAAAGATTTAATTGAGTCGGGATTGAGAATCGGGTTTAAACCCTACGTTAGCTTCATAGTCTGTCTTTCTCTGGCATCAGTAGCGGTTTCAGGTGTAATCTTTACACTAATAGTATTATTCACCACACCTATCAACATTTTTTCTCTCTTATTAGTGATGGTTTCTTCACTTCTTATTGGCACGGTTGTCTTTTTCATACTCTACATCTTTCCCGCGATTCAAAAAAGTAGGCGGAAAGAGAGAATTGAACATCTACTTCCCTACACTACAAATTACATGGCTGTACTTGCCTGTGCCGGGGTCTCTCCTGATAGGATACTACGTTCAACAGCGCAGAAAGACAAGAGATATCTTCTGTCTGATGAAGTTAAGTTAATCGTCAGTAAAATGGATTTACTTGGCTATGATCTTTTTTCAGCACTCCAATCTGAGATGGAGAGAACCCCTTCAACATTTTTTTCAAATTTCTTACGTGGCTACAATGCAGTAGCACGTTCAGGTGGAGATCTAAAAAAATACCTATTAGATTTAACAAGGCAACTAATGAGCGAAAAAGACAGGAAACTGAAAGAATTCATAGACTCACTGGGGATAATAGGTGAAATATACATAGCATTACTTGTCGTGTTTCCACTCTTTCTAATTATAATGTTCTCATTAATGGCAATGATGGGAGGAGCCGTTTTTGGAATTTCGCTTAATGATTTCATGTTCTTTGTTACATTCGGTCTAATTCCGATTTTTGCGATAATGTTCATAGTCTTCGTCGATATGGTCCAACCTGGAGATTAGAAACGATGAACTTACCCCAGAGCCTGAAGAAAGGAGAATGGAAATACGCTCTTTACATAATACCAGTCTTTGTTCTGGTCGCTCTTTCCTTCCTCTTCATTGGAGGTAGAATCAGTCTACCATTCTTTGATGGCACTCTAACTATATCGTGGGATGATTTCATAATAATCGGGATAGTCGGTACGCTCATCACTCCAGCTCTTCGTTATCGTTTGGAAAGAATAAGAAAGACCTCGATAGACGACAGTCTACCTATTCTATTGAGCAATATAGCTGATTCCAGTAGAACGGGTTTGACTTTGACTAGGGCGATTCAACTTTCAGCTGAACAAGATTATGGTCCATTATCAACTGAGACAAACAAATTGGCATCGCAACTCTCATGGAGAGTACCTTTAGACAAGGCATTAAATTCATTCGCTGATCGGTGTGATACTGTTTTAACTCGAAGAGCATCGGTCTTAATTACTGAGGCTAGTATAGCAGGTGGAGACATACAAGAAAGCATTGAAACAATCAGTAATCATGTTCGAAATCTTCAAGATCTTGATAAAAAAAGAAGATCTGAATTGAGGCTTTACACGTTTATGGTTTACATTTCGTTCATTGTTTATCTTGTGACTGTTTTTCTTTTAATTACTCAATTTTTTACAACTTTCTCTGAAATCAATCTTGCAGGATGGATGATGACGCCGATCCCGTTAGAAGAAGTAAAACAACTCTTGCTTTGGGCAACTATTATAGAAGGGTTTTTTGGTGGCTTGATAGCTGGAAAGATGAGCAGTGGAGCAATGAAATATGGCATCACGCACTCTGTTATTCTTTTAACCTTAAGTTTCATTGTATTCAAATTCTTCATTTAGCAGGAAAGATCTGCCTTAATACCTTTTTTCAAGAGAAGTTTAAAACGCTTGATATAAGCCAAAAAAATACGTTACCACAAGGCAAAAGCACCAATCCAATTGTTATGAAAATTATCAGCGGTATGGTCGGAGATGCAAGTAAACCATCTACATATATGTCTTGTTTTTCATTCAACACATTAATAATCTTGGTAACGTCTTCTTCAGCTTTAATGAAGTAGATTGGCTCTCTAATCAGGGAATCACCTTTTTTAACAGGTTTTTCAGCTGGAAAGTAAGCTAGACTCTTCCGTAGTTTTTCTAAAGAAATTCTCTTCGCTGTAAAAAACAAGACAATCTTTCCAAGAAGACTAGCTTCAACACCGTTGAACAGGTGTTTTCCCCCCAATATTTCTATCAAATTCGTAAGAAAAACCCATAACGGAACAGATAAGCTAATAATCAGAGAATTCAAGAAAACCGTCAACACAGGAATAGCGAATATATCTCCGAGTAAGGGAGAGAAGCCTATTGGATAGGAGGGTATTGTGAATCCTATGAAAATAATAGCTTTAGCATCTGCTCCACCTAAAAAACCAATGTAGAACATGCTTACACCTAGGATAATTGAAAAAACGATCGAAATAATCAAGGATTGAAGATTAATTATTTTCCAAAAAAAATCTGTAAAAACCAACAACATCCCTATTGGAACAGCAATATACCAAACCTTGTTTGGAACTTCTCTTTCCCTAAAATCACAAAAGGAAGCGTATAACAAAACTAGAAGAATAAAAGAATATCTTAAAAAAGTAAAATCCAAAGGTGCAACACCAGAATTCTTGATTAACTTCTGTTTATTATGTATTTGTATTTGCCCCATTTGACCTCAAAATAACCTAGCATGTTATTTCATCATCTTTTTTTGAGTTAAAACTAGTTCTAATATTCAGTAAAAGTATGACTATCATTCAAAGGCACGTTTACATTCAATTATTAAGTAGCAAAAAGCAGATTGATTCTTTTTTCTCTTATTCAATTGCACTTTTTCAATGGATAATCAATTTTTTCGGTTATGTTTGACGAGAAAATATTTTCGAAATATTTTGTTTTCTGTTTGCGTTTATTATGTTTAAAACACCCTGAAAATCCCTTCAGATAGCCTAATTTTTTCAAACGCTTCGAATGTTAGCGAAAAAACGTCGAATGTAGCAAGTTCAAGAAAACTTGAACACAAGCATTATATAGTCTATAATTGAACTCAAGTTCAAAAAAACAAGGAAAAGAACATGGTAAAGCTCGGAACTACTCTGTTTTCAATATTTCTCTACGCAATCGTACCTGCATTCTCATTCATTTACGCATTCTTTAAAACCGTAGTACAGGCTCAGCGAACACAAATAGAAATCAGATCCAACGACCTCCCAAATGCTTCAAGTTGCGACTATTGATTTTGATACAATCTGTATACAGCTGTACACGGTGAACTTATGAAGATAACATATGCGGGCGCAATCTCAACTGCTGCAGTAATACTGCTAGGTATGGTCCTTATCATACCGGCTTTTTCTCCACCCTCTCCACCTGATAATTATAGACAGCGAGTATTGCTGGTTTTTAGTGTTGCTGATGAAGGCGATGCGTCGGAGTGGCTACTTGATCTTTCATTCACTCTGAATAAGCATCAAGTTCCAGCCACCGTTTTTGTTTCTGGGAAACTTGCTAGTTCACATCCAGAATGTATTGTAGCATTTGCAGACAACGTAGACATTGGCAGTCGAACTTACAGTTACGTCGAACTTCCAGCAATCCCTGACTACCTTATTCAATTAGAGGAGGTCGAGAACGGGAAGAACGCGGTAGACACTGCGGGGAATCTGAATTCAAAATTATTCATGGCACCATTTAGAGAAACTGATGATGAAATATACTCACTTTTAAGTCGATCAGGTATTATTGCTGATTTCTCATACACCGACCATTATAACAAGTTTCACAATGGGCAATTCATTAGGTTCGAAATAGAGTCATATGATGGCTCTGAATATTCAGCTGACTTCTTTCTTCACATTGAAACTGAAGAACCAATTATGATTCTTTTCGAAAGCGATACTCCGGTGACAAGAATCGATGATTTCATTGCCATTCTAAAATCTGGTAAGACTCACTTCATCAACGCGTCGGAGATCACAGGGCTTAACCTAACATTGAGAGAGTAGAAGAAAGTGACACGAAATATACTCTGTTTAAAATGTGGAAAAACCGTAGCATCTGGTTCCAGATTTTGTTCCAAATGTGGCGAAGAAATACAAAAAAGGAAAACATATTATGAGATAGTAGAAACAAAAGATCCAACTCATGGCAAAGAAAGCGAAAATAGTTCACAACACAACAGAAGAATTAATATCAACAAGAAAGGTTGGATGATAAGATTTCTACTACTCATCGGTCTTATCATACTGGTAGGCTATAATATCGTTCTCAGTCTTGAGTCAAGTGATACACTGTTAATTTATTCCGCTCTAATGTCAACGCACACAATATCACTATTTGCACTCTCTTGGTTTATCTTCAAACCCAGAAAAATGGGTGAAATATCCAACGATCTAGTGTCGGTAATAATTCCCATATACAATCAGAGTTCAATGATAAAAAAAGTCATAGCTTCAGTAGATGCCTCAACCTACAAAAACATTGAGATAATCGCTGTGAATGACGGAAGCACCGATGGAACAAAAGAGACCTTACGCAACCTCAAAAACAAATTTTCAAGACTTTTTGTTGTGCAAAAAAAGAATGGAGGCAAACGGAAAGCAATCGCGACAGGATTCTACATGTCAAAAGGCAAATATGTTGTCCTAATAGACTCAGACAGCATAATAGACAAACATGCTATCGAAGAAATTGTGAAGACATTCGAGGCCAATCCAACCGTTGGGGGGGTTGCAGGTCACGGAAAAGTTCTAAATGCAGGAAAGAACCTTCTCACTAAATGTCAAGACACTTGGTACGACTACGCTTTCAATATTCGCAAAAGCTTTGAGAGTATTTTTGGATGCGTATTATGTTGCTCAGGATGCCTCGCCGCCTATAGACGAGAAACCATAGCCAGATACATTCCCTATTGGATCCAGTCAAAGATAACAAACAGCGACGATAGAGACTTGACGACTTACGCGATAGCATCGCCATGGGCTAAGAAGGAGCTTGCCCCAGTCTCTCAGCAGCTGCTAGAATCGATGTCAAAATACGATGACGCTGAAGACCGTGGTCTCACAGCGCAAACAATGGTCGATTGGGAGACGGTATACCTTCCAACAGCTATCGTCTACACTGAAGTTCCGGATAGTTTAACGAAGTATCTTAAACAACAGATAAGATGGAAGAAAGGATATATCCGCTCAAACTTCTTTGTAAGCGCTTTCTTCTGGCGAAAGAATCCACTTATGGCAACAATATTCTACCTAGATCTCATGACAACGTTTACAGCGCCTCTGATTGTTTTATCGGTCTATTTCTACGCTCCATTCATTCTAGGGGCATACTGGATCACCATCTCCTATATTGCAGGACAACTGTTTCTTGGATTCGTGGCAGGATTAGATTATAAGCTAAGAGATGGAGAAACAAAAAATTGGACCTATAAACCCCTGATGAATCTATTCACTTCCGTAGTAATATCATGGATGTTGCTTCCCGCCCTCATGACATACACAAAAAATCAGTGGCTAACACGATGAGTCAGTTCATTAATTCAATTATTCGAGAAAAATGGGATGTATGAAGAATCTGATGATGAAATGAAGAAGGTGATTTACAATGATGAATGACGCCAAGGTCTTGATACTAGGGCTAGGGGAGATCGGATATAGCAATGCAGAGTACATGTCGCAGCACAGTCTCAATGTCTATGGTTACGATGTTGAGAAAAGAGCCATTAAGCGAGCAATTCATGATGGAGTCATTAAAGAAGAGGCTACCAGCTTTATGGGATTTGACTACTATATTGTTTGTATATCGACGCATGACATTGCGAACATGAATATGCCTTCTTTCAAGGGACTATTTGAAATTGCTAGAAGGCTGTATGATGAAGGCGCTGAAGGCGCGCTTGTGAGTATCGAGAGCACGGTTACAAAAGGCACATGTAATAAGGTAAGCAAGATACTTGATCATAAACTACATCTAGTTCATTTTCCTCACAGGTTCTATGCTAAAGAAAAAGATGTGCATGGCGTTAGACAATTACGAGTGCTCGGTGGTTACAAGAAGTGTTGCACGAATAAGGCAGTAAAATTCTATGAGGATTCACTTGACATACCACTTCATATTGTGAGTTCCATCGAGATAGCTGAACTGAGCAAAATAGTTGAGAACTCCTATAGATTCTTGGAGATTGCTTTTTCAGAAGAACTTAGAATGTTCTGCGACGCGTATCAGATAGACTACCATCAGCTTAAAGAAGCGATTAACTCAAAATGGAATGTTAACCTCCTCGAAGCGAAAGAAGGCATTGGTGGGCACTGTCTTCCCAAGGACACAGAGATGTATCTTAAACTACTGAACCGCGTCAGTGACGAAAGTATAATCAGATCTGCTAAAGAAGTTGAAAATCGTTATAGATTTGAAATAAATCACAAAGACAAACTGGAAAAACCGATACCATTTAATCAACTTCAGAAAAACGTGTAGTTCATATCCTGAAAAGTTGTCCAAAGGATATTCAATTGTACGTGCGACATAATTTTGCTTTATTTAAGTGTGTATGAGGGAAAGTATTTGAGAGTGAAAACATTCGCTGCATTTTTCTTAATATTTTTGCTTTCATTCTCTAATACTGTTAGATCGAGTTCCTCTTCCTGCCCTGTCGCTTTTAGGATTGATGACGTCCAGGACTTTTTTCTCAGAGATATACAATTAACAATCTTGAGCTATTTTATGAGTAAAGGCATACCCGTAACACTTGGATTGATTTCTGGCTACATTGGAAGAGATGTTGAACTCATCGAAACACTTAGGCAAGGCTATCAGGCGAGTCTTTTCGAGATTGCTTACCATGGATTTGCAAATGAGAATCTTACCAAATTGAGCTACGAAGAGCAGAAAGGTTTAGTGAAGAATGGAACAGATAATTTGAGAAAGGTTTTCGGAGAGATTGAACTATTAACCTTCATTCCTCCAATGTTTGAGTTTGACCAAAACACATCTAAGATATGTGTTGATTTTGGATTCAAAATAATAAGCTCATCGATCAATCCAATTGCGCGTGCGGACAGTCCATCATTTGATCCACCGATAATACATCTCCCTGAAACCGTTGATTCAGCTAACTACAGCAAAGGCGTATTCCATGAGGTTCCTGTAGACACCACGTTTAGATTAATCCAAGAATCCGTGGCTCAATATGGGTATGCCATAGTTACGCTGCATCCACAACAGTTCTCCATTTTCGACGACCAGTTTAACTATGTTGGCATAAACCAAACGAGGATCGCCCAGTTTGATTGCATTGTGGATAGAGTGAGAGAAAACTATCACTTAACAACGATTTCAAACATAAAAGACCTAATCTACAGAACAGAATCCCTAAACACTCCAATGTTTCTAGGCGGAGCCTTAGCTATTGGACTTTCCTTAGTGATAGTGATTACCATATTGGCTAAATATCATAATAAACTGCATCTGTTCTGAGTTAATTCCACTATAGATTCTTCAAATTATAAGAAGCGCTACCAAATATGCGCTATAATATTACAGTAAAAACTATCAATTGTCATGGCGATAAATCAAAGTATCGTTTAGTAGAAAAATATTTTACTAGTCTAATCAAGATATTTGAGCTAGTTGTCAGTCTTATGGTGATTATGTGGATAAATTTGATGTAGTTATTGTCGGGGCTGGAACAGCTGGAACTGTTGCAGCGAAAACAGCCACAAAATTAGGTCTCTCCACATGCCTCATCGATAGGAAAAAACAAGAAGATGTCGGAGACAAAGTATGTGGCGACGCAGTTGGCAAACACCACTTTGATACAATCGGGATAACCCCTCCTCATGGTAATGAGTTAGCAGGAGAAATAAAGGGGATAAATGTTTACTCTCCTGATAAAGAGACAGTTTTTGAAGTGGCTGGTAAAGGTCTTCAAGGCTTCATGATCAATCGAAGAGAGTTTGGACAAAGACTTTTAGATGAAGCCGTAGATGCTGGGGCAATATTTCTTGATGAGACTCAGGGTCTCAATTTAATCATTAAGAAAAATCTTGTCACAGGAATAGAAGCAAAAAACTGGAAAAAGAATGACAATATGGAAATCCATGGAAAGATTGTCATCGATGCAAGCGGATTTGATACTATTTTTCGAACTCAGACACCTAAAGAATGGGAAATCACAAGTGTGATACCTAAAGAGGATGTGACGGTGTGTTACCGAGAGATACGAGAATTAAACTCAACAGTCGAGGATCAAGACTATTGTAAAATATATCTGAACCAAAATGTCGCACCCGGAGGGTATTACTGGGTATTTCCAAAAGGAGAAAGACAAGTTAACATTGGTTTAGGAGTACTGATGAAGAGAGGATTCAAGAATCCTAAGTACCAGTATCAAAATCATATCCTCAATCAGTCACTATTTGATAATTCTCGGAGGATAACTGGGGGTGGAGGAGTAGTTTCAACAAGACGGCCCATAAATAACATGGTTGGGAATGGAATACTCTTCATTGGAGATGCTGCTTGCCAACCCAACCCAATACATGGAGGAGGCATCGGATCCTCAATGTTAGCTGGTAAAATCGCAGCTCAAACATCATCGGAGGCGGAAGAGAAAGGAGACTTTGGGATGCTACAGTTATGGCCTTACAATACTAATTTCATGATGGAATACGGAGCAAAAGCAGCTGGGCTAGATGCGTTCAGGATATTTCTCCAGAAATGTACCAATGAAGACTTGAATAACGGTATGAGACAGCGTATAATTAAAGAAGAGGACATTTTGAGAGCTAGTTTAGGAGAAGATTTGAGACTCAACTTAACCGAGAAAATTCAACGTGTTTTCAAAAATCTAAAAAAGATACAATTTGTTTTGGCTCTAAGAAAGACAGCTAAAAAAATGAAGCAAATAAAGCAGCTATATTATAATTATCCTTCTATAGAAGGCTTTTCTGAATGGTGCAAAAGAGTTGACAATATTATAGAAGATATGAAGTCATTAACATTTTAACTATGAATGATTTTACATATGACTCTTTATATGAATAAAAGACTATTATTGAATTTTCCACATGTTATCAGTTCACAAATACATTGTGAAAGAGTGGGTATGTTGGCAAATAGTGGGCATTATTCAATGTAAATTGCTTTTTCAAGTATGATTCTTGGATATTTTGTGAATAATACACAAGAGATTTATGTCTAAGATTATTTAGTAGATAGACATGGCTACTAAGAAACCAATATCTCGAACAAAATACGCGACAACGATCTTAATCAAATGTAAAAACCCTCCTCTGAATATCGATGAGATATTCAATTCCCTCTTCTTCAAGAGTTTAGACCTCGCTTCGAAAGCAAAGCGGTTCTATCATGAAATTCTGGGATCAGGAGGAATCCACGATAAAGATTGGAGCAAGAAAATGCAGGAATATGATATGGACCGGGGTTCATATTATCACATGATCTCCAAGTTAAGAGGTGTTGGGTTAATTGAGAAGAGAGAGGGATTCTGGGTCAGCACAACCCACTTCAGAGCCTGGCTTGAACAAGCATTGAGACAAATATCAGCTGTAGACGGGTTTAACGCGATCATATCATACAGTAAGCGAGAATGATCAAAACGTCACATAAATTTTACAGTGATTTTGTTTTACATTTCTTATTGAAGCTGCGGGTTCTGGATTTCATTACCGTTTGAAGAAGTATTTTGTTTTTATGAATAATGCAATGTAATTTTTGTTTTATCTCATAACTTTCATATAACTAGTTTATATATAACAAAAAAAACAGTGTTAGCGCACGCGTTAGCTATTATTTGTATATTTGTCAACTTCCTTTTAGATTATGCTCGGCTGTGAACGCGTGCACCAATTATCTAAGTGAATTAGTCTTTCATAGTATCTATTTGAATGTTTGAAAATAATTATTAAAAATCGAGAATATGAAATGTGTTTTCCATAAGTTTCTTGAATAATTTCTAATAATTTTTCAGTAAATGCTCGATTGATTGAATGAATTACATGTAAACTATTTAGTTGATTGACTGAACTGAAATTTATTTTTAAATCGGAAATGTTTTATATACGGTAATGTTCACAATTTTAATAGTATCAATCGATACTGAATAGCTCGAGTATAACTAAAAGGAAGCTTCCATAATGAGTGATAGTACTAATTATAAAGTGATTCTTCTTCTTTCGATACTTCTTCTATCTAACATGGTAGACATTGTTGTTCAGTCAGCACCAACTTGGCCTACAACTTGGATTCAGATTGATTGGGATAAGAATGAGAATGGTCCATCGGATGATTGGCGGGATGTTGAGTACGCATATGCCAATTACGATGCAAATTATCTATACTTAAAACAAGAGTGCTATGGTATTCCAGGCAGTAACTGGCCTACTAAAGACAGTAGGCACAAATGGTTCATCGATTTTGAAGGTAACTTATACAAGAGTGGCGGAAACGTTAGAGACGCAGAATACCTTCTTTTTGTAGAAGACACAGATAACGATGGTACAGGCGAGATATACCTTATTCATGATGATAATAATGATAACTATTTCAGTGAAGTAGAGCCTTGGCCTCCAGCGACACCCTCAACCTATGAAATCACCGACACGAACGTTGCAGGTTGGAGAATCGTTGGTAACCAAATGGAAATGTACATAAGCTTTTCAGCATTAGGCGATCCAGCTTCAATCTGGGTTGCTTGGGTAACCGATCAAGAAAACCCAAATGTAGATCAGATGCCAACGACTGACCACTGGGATGAGGACAATCCTTTTACTCTCCGCGATGTTGCAGCTTTAAGTCAGACACCAGATCAAACAACTGTAGCACAAGGCACCACTGTTCAAATAACCGTCGTTGTTAAAAACCTGGGAATACAAACTGAAACCTTTGATGTAACCTGCTACTTCGATTCAACACCAATAGGCACCCAAACCGTAACTAATTTAGCACCAGGAGCTACTACTAATCTTTACTTTAACTGGGATACAACAGGAATCCCACCAGGCACATACACTATTGATGCTTGGGCTGATTCTGCATCAGCAATAATAGAGATTGACGAGCTGAATAATTGGTGTCCCACACCAGCATCAGTGACAATTCAGGTACATGATGTAGCAGCAACCTATCAAGAGTCAAATGCAACATCGGTAGAACAAGGTGAATGGGTAGAAATCACTGCTACAATCTGCAATTGGGGTGACTACACAGAAACATTTGACGTGACTTGCTACTACGATGGGACGGTCATTGACACTAAAACCGTAATAGGTCTTTTAGCAGGCCACTGTACCTCTTTAACGTTTGACTGGAACACTGTAGGTGTACCAGCTGGAACTTATTACATAAAAGTATTCGCAGATTCACCTCGTGCAATAACAGAAATTAACGAGAATAATAACAATTGTACCCAGCTTGCAACAGTAACTGTGTATATCCCAGGAGAACCTGGAGATATTGAGGTTGATAAAGCGTTATATGGAAAAAGCGGTCCCGACCCACCTGAAGTTGGTCGTCTGACGACTTACACGATTACCGTGACAGTCTCAAATCCAGGGGGAAGCAATGTTAATAATGTCAAGGTAACAGATTTCATTACTTCTGAATCTGATGTAACCTATTTTGGTTATACACCGCCATCTCAGGGCACTGTCTCTTATATTTATCCACCAACATCGACTAAACCAGAACTTTTCTGGAATGTAGGAACCTTAACTCCTGGACAAAGCGAGACTTTTGATTTTATTGTTCGATTGACACCAACATCAACAGGTCTTAAATATCTTAACTATGCTGCGGATCTTACCGCCAATGGCACAGAAGCATACGCAGGCGGTTTTGTTACTGATGTTGGGGATACAGATATAACTGATACGGCTGTTATTCGCAATCTTAGAGCACTTAGCCAAGGTCCAACTCAAACTGTCAACCAAGGTCAAATAGCGCCCATAAACGTAGTTGTTCGAAATGACGGTGATTATTATAGCGAAACTTTTCAAGTGACATGCTACTATGATGGAACACCAATAGGCACTCAAACCGTGTACAACCTTCCTCCTGCTACCTCTACCACATTAACCTTTAATTGGAACACTGCTGGAGTAACCCCGGGAATCTATGACATCGATGCGCTCGTTGACTCAACTTATGCAATCATAGAAAATAATGAAGGCGATAATTATTGTGAAGTTAAAGCAACAGTTACAGTTGAACTTCACGATGTTGCAGCTATGAGCCAAGCACCCGACCCAGCAGACGTAGAACAAGGCGAAACAACGATGATCTCGGTATATGTTGAAAATCAGGGCTCAGAGACTGAAACATTCAACGTTAACTGTTATTATTCTGATGGCGTCACCGAGACGCTTATTGGAACACAGGGTGTAACCCTGAACCCAGGAGAAGGAACAACACTAGTATTTCCATGGGATACGACGGGAGTTCCTCCAGGACATTATTACATTATAGCCAAAGCTGCACAGGTTACAGGCGAAATTGAATTAGAAGATAACATCTGTGAAGATGAAGCTAGTGTTTTCATTATAGAGATAGCTGGTCCTAAAGCTGTGGGTGGCGAAGTATTCCAAATCGACAAAATAGCATTATTAGCACCGTGGCTGAATATAATCGTACTGATAATCGCAGCTGCTTCAATCCTATATCTGAAGTACAGAAAGATGAAATAAGTCTCTCCTCTCCTTTTTTCTTTTTTACTTAACATATAAGAAAAGTATAGACCATTTGATAAGTAACTTTCAGGTCCTCATAAAACAATTTTCTAGATAATATTTGGAAGCGATATATGATCTAGAAACAAAAATATTTCTTAAAAGCATATTTAGTAAATAGAATACCTTTCTCCATAAGCCTTACAAATAGTGAAATCTCTTGAAAATCAAGAAAATGAACTGGAACGAATTCGGAAAAATTGTCACTTTTCTTTCAGAAAAGATAGCACAGAATTATAAGCCAGATACTATAATCGGAGTGGGAAAAAGTGGAGTAATCCCAGCGTCTATTGTAACTAAATTATTGAATGTTAATGAGTTCCATTTGGTCACGGTCAGATTTTATAATGAAGGTAAACCTCCAAAACCAGTCAGTGACAAGCCAAAGATTATTCATCATACTATCAAAACCCTGAAGGGTAAGAACGTACTCGTTGTTGATGATTTCGCAAGATCCGGAAATACATTAAGACTCGTTACTGATTTCGCAGAGAAAATGGGAGCTAAAAAGGTTGAATCTGCAGTTCTCGCCCTGAGAGAAGACGCGGAAATTCAACCAGACTACTACGGAATTCGTTTTGAAGGCTGCGTTATCTTTCCTTGGGACGCATAATATTGTTTGAATATTAAGGGTTTAGCGACCTGTATTTTGTTTAAATCACCTACTTTTTTAATCACTGAATCCTTGGATTCTAAGCAGTTCTAAGACAATTTTTTATCTTCTATTAAGTTTTCACTCTTTCACTTGAAGAATCTGTGCTAATATAATGGGAATTTTTATTTCTACTCGTATTTTAATGGTTTTAACCGTCTTTAAACATGACTTCGAAAAAGAAATAAAAAAGTATTTTATTCAATAAAAAAGAATACTTTAATTCAAACGCTTGTTCAAATGAGAAAGGAGTAGAGTGACTCTTTGGTTGACCTTCTTGACAAGAAAATTCTGGAAACAATAAAGGAGAACACTTCTCCGGAATCATCCGATACTCTTCAAGAAACGGAATTACCTACTCACATATCCTTTCCTGAACTGAAGAAGAATCTTACTCAAGATGCTTCAGATGAAATGATACAGAAACGATTAGAAAATCTCGTGGAAACAGGTTTTCTAAACATCAAAGAAGAAAAATGGCGTCTAACATTCAAGGGTAGAGTACTCCTAGAAGACTTCTGGGATACACTATCAAAAATAGAAATCGGTGAAGAAGAGAAAGAGCAAGCAGAGGAGATCGAAAAGCCCATTGAAAAGGAGAAAATTGAAGAGAAACCAACTACACCTAAGCCTCCCTTGACCTCTCCTCAGCTCTCAAAGAGTTTAGAAGAAATTAGCGTCGAGAGGAAGCAAGCACAAGAGTTTCTTACTCAACTCAACAGAAGCTACGATGCAGGATTGATAGACGACGAATTATATCAATCCTTCAGAGATCAATTCTCAAAAAGACTGGACGAGCTGGAATACACAAGGGATGAAAAGATACAGCTCAGCAGAGCAGCTCAGATGGAGGAGGACGAGGTTACTGGAAAGATTGTCCAGATATTGCCGGAATTAAGAGAAGAATCAAGAGCAGTAAAAACAAGGGGTATCTTAGACCTGTTATCAAATAAACCAGCATTATTAGTCATAACCGGTTTTGTTTTCCTGTTAACCGGTTTCTTGTTAATTGCTGAAGTCTATGAAGAAGCAAGCATCCTGCTACTAGGTCTCAACGCTTGGATCATCACATTATCAATAGGCATAGTCTTTACCCTGCTCACTGGCATAAGTATATCTCTACGAGGTGGAGAAAAAGAAGAAAGTAAAAAATAGTAATAAAAACCTGAATTTAGTAATTTTTTCTAAAGTCCTCTTCCGATAAAGTAGACAGCTAAGAGGCCAATAGCTACTCCGATCCAAACTTCAACAGGGTAAGTAACTTTTAGAAAAACTACATCAAAAACAGCTGTGAAAGCCAAAGTCAAAATAGTAATCAAAGTCACCAGCTGAGTTGTTCCCATGTATCCAACCGGCACAATACTGGCGAATCTCCCAACAAACATAAGGAACAACGCGAAAAACACGATAGGTGTGAAGAGTGTCCTAATATCCCACATAATATCGAAGAGTTTCGCTATTGAAATCTGACCTATCCTATCGCTAGCCATCTTCCACAGAATATTTCCACATGCTCCAATCAAAGAAACAACTATTATTATACTCCAAATCATCCATGTATCCATAACAAACAACCCCTAAGACAGTGAACTTTTTATTCTTTTTTATGGTTTATAAGCTAATCCTCTTAGTCCTAAAACCGCAGTAATTCTCTGTGATTGATAATTCAAATTATTAGCACAAAACCGAGACCCAAAGATCGCAAACAATTAATCTGAAGGCTAAAAATAATCTATGGATTAGCACAAATCTGGTGATTAAATCTAATCTATGAGGAACCTTGCGAAGAAATCGACTGTAGACCCTAGCCTTTTTGGTAAAAAATCTTTAATCAATTCCACATCTGCATGATTCACTACTTTAAAGACCAGTAAACAAACAAAATAAACCACGCCACCGACTAAAACGTATAACGGAAGGTAGAATATATTAAACCAGCAGATTTGAACGCCCAATACAACAGCAGCCATCACCATCACAGCAACACTGGTTTTTCTTATTGTGGAAGTATCAAAGTGCCATCCGAAAACACTCTTCAACCCCCTCATCTCGAATACGAACCCGAGTATTAGTGCGACAGATTTTCCTAATGCTGCACCTATTATCCCTAGCAAAGGTATCATCAGCACTCCAAGTGCAGCGTCAGCTACAAATATGATGAATGTTGACCAAAAGATTATCTTCGTCTTTCCAAGCGATGACACTAGTGAAGTCGCTATCGGACCGAGAAGCGTAAAAGCATAAGTTAAAGAAAAAAGTAAAAGCGGAATGTAACCTGCGATGTAAGCTGAACCTGCGACAAGGCTTAAGGTTGGAAGCGCAACCGTTGCCAACCCAACCGCTAAAGGAAGATAAATAATAGAGAGATACCTTGAAGCAACATAAGAAGCGGTTGCAAGGGCTTTTCGATCTTTTCGCCCAAATCGCTCTGCAAACTGCGGAAATAACGCGTAGTGTATGCTCTCTGATACGGATAAGACAACCCAAGAAGCTGTGACCGCAGCATTATAAACGCCTTGATCGACTGTGCTTAAAAATACAAGAATTAAGAACTGGTCAATCCTCAAAGAGAAATAGTTCAGTAAACCAGCAAAATACAGAGGATAGGAATAACGAAGCAGTTCAGAGAAAAGCACACTATCTGAACCTTCTTTGAAGGGCAATATGTTGTATAAATGTATGAGGATGGTTGTAAAGTCACCAGCAATCCAACCAAGAATCACACCAGTTAATCCAAAATCATAATGCAGCAGTATAACTGCTACCGCATATTTTACGATGTACCCAAACGTTGAACCAAACGAAACCTCTCCGAATCTTTGAAACCCATTCAGGACGCTTGAAAGAAAAGGAATCATCATGATAGCAAAGATATCAATTGATAAGAACTCTACCATGTTTTGGTAAGCCACTGATCCAAATAAGAGATTAGAAACAAACCTTGAAGAAAGGAACAGCACCGCGGAGGTTATGACAGATACAGAAAAACCAAAGATTAAACCCTTCTTTACTACGCTTGACACTCTTCCCTTCAGCCTACTCCCCATGTACTCAGGCACAAACTTAACGATAGCTGCTGGCATTGCAAGATTGAATAAAGGAGGGAAAACCGTGGTAATTAGAAATAGGACCGAGGTTACACCGATCTCGTAAACTGATAAAAAACGTGTCGCGAAAGCAAAATACACGACACCGAAAAGGTTTGAGAGGAAAGACTGAATATAAAGATAGGATGCTCCTCTTGCAACACGCACAGCTGAAGATCTGCTCTCGGACAAGGGGTGATCAACGACACAGTTTTACTCTTATAGGAATATTCACATATAACTGCGTTTTAAATCATTTTTTTCCTCATCAACAATTCTAATGAGATAAACGTGAGATGCCTCGCAATAACAGGTTACTATTACGAATATCCAGTGTTTGCGGAATAGTCGCACCTTTCATAACTTTTTCTCTTATCCTGCTCGCAATAAGCCAAGCCTCCTGGTTCAGCTGGACAGAAAACGCTTTGAGCGACCTTGGTGTTGAGGGCGTTTCTTCAATTCTATTTAATAGCAGTCTGATTATAGGTGGAGTTCTCAACTCGATCTTCTCCATCAGCCTCATACAGAAACATAGCAAAACAGGTTTTGGAAAAGCAGGCGCTTATCTCTATCTGATAGACGCTATCTTCCTCTCTCTTATTGGTGTCTTCCCTGAAACAGCTGGACGTTTACATTTCTATGTTTCAGTTGGATTCTTCATTTTTCTACCTGTATCTCTTCTATTGATTTCCATCCACTTTCTCTGTTTATTTAATACCAGAGCTTGGGGATTTTTCACAATTTTGATAAGTGTCATTACAATCATCCCATGGAGTTCAACATGGTCTGGCGTCGCAATTCCTGAGATTATAAGCACATCTGCCGGGGCAATTTGGTCTGTTATACAAGCGTATACTATCTTTAGGGCAACATCGGAGAAAACCTAACCTAAATATCACCCTAAGATATTAATCATTGAGGAAAGATGGAAAGATCTGCAGAGCAAATGCAGAGAACTGTACTGATAGATGATTCCGGATGGGGAGACCCCATTCTCGGCGTCGTGATTGGAGTTTTAGACCTACCCGCAGGAAGGTATTTTGAACGAAAGATTCTTCCCGTCTTCTTTCAACCCCCGCGATTTGAAAGGCAGGATTACCTAGATCGAGCAGTTGAAATCGTAGAAGAAGCCATCGAAGTCATGAAAATAGGCAAAGAAGCCAAGTTTAGGGTCTGTCAAGGCTATATCCTATTAAAAGTAAGGCAATATTTGAGAAGCCAAGACTATAAAGTTGAAGACACTGTTATAACAGGGGATCTCCAGAAACGTATAGAGAAAAGTTTTTTGAAATGGTGTGAGGAGGTAGGGGTTCCGAAGCATCTTCTTAAAGAGGAGAGTGGCAAACCACGGTTTTGGGTGCTCATGAATTGGGTAAAAGAAAATCCTAAAGTCAGGGAGAACTTGGTTAAAACTGGCTGGAAGAGCTGGAATGAGAGATGGAAAGAATATGTCTATCCATGAATGAAAAGACAAACTTCATCATCATTATTTCGACTAAAAACTAGATTACCTTCTGAGAGAATTGGATAGTATTATACAAGATTTCGAATTGCAACTAAAACATTATGGAAACATCATTCATAACTTTGTAAATGTTTTTTCATGCCTCCACAACCTTAGACTCAATAATGCCCATTATTTGATAGAAACATTGCTTATTCACAAAACATTTGTGGATGTTAAAAACATCAAAAAATAGAGCATTTCTGAAGGGTTTTACCTTTGAAAAGACTTTATTATATATAATCAACTAACTGATTTAGATAGGTTAAAACGTGGTTTTTTTGAATGACTGATGCATCCTTTGATGAAATACAGGTTCCAACCAGTAAGAGAGTTGAACTTATAGACATAACTAACCAAATTGAAGACATAGTGCGAAGCAAGAAAATAAGAAACGGTCTCTGTCTAGTCTACGCTCCTCACGCCACAGCAGCAGTAATTGCTAACGAAGGAGAAAGTGGATTGATACAAGACATAACTAATAAGATTGAGAAAGATTTTCCAAAAAATGCTGGTTGGCTTCACGACAGGATCGATAACAATGCAAGCGCTCATATAGCTTCCGCGTTCATAGGATCATCCAGAACATTTCCGATTCAAAACGGGAGACTTGTGAGGGGAACGTGGCAAAGAATCTTCCTCGTGGAGTTGGATGGACCGCGACATAGAAGAAGAGTAGTAGTCGAAGTCATAGGTAATTAAATAAAACCCAATTAGTCTCGAGCACAGTCTATTTTAATATGAATGAAAGAGTATAATTAAGGAATGATGTGAAGAGAAATGGTTGAAGACTTAATATCTGAACTAGAGAAGTACCAGAAGGTAGAAATCTCTCTAGCTGAAGCATACGAAAACTCCCCCATAAAGTCACTCGCAAAGTATCTATTGAAGGGATTAGCACTCGATTCACGTAAACATGCTCACATGCTTAAGGCTGTCACTGAGCTAGAGGAGACAAGAGAGTTCATCTCTGATCAAGAGAAAGATACATTAATGAAGGAATTAGATAAGCACATGGAAGCAGAGAGAGAGATGCTGGAGCAGTATCGGAAATTTATTTCTGAGGCGAAAGATTCTCGGGTGAAATCGGTTCTGGAACACATTGCTCAAGACGAGGAGAGACACCATAAAATGCTGAAAACTTTTCACGATCACCTGCTCGCTAAGGAGTACGAGTTAGACCTCATATCATATGGGTGGATATCGTCTCTGTAAGAAAAGAGAACTATCCTCAACTACACCCGCTTTTCTAAATTTTCTAATCCTCGTTTCACTTAATTCTATTTCAAATTTACATAAGTTATTCAGATGATGCAAAATTTCCCGCTAGCACCCTAGGGTTTTTACTGAATTATTCAACTAACTTCCACAAATAGTAATCCCTAAGCTATGGATCACGTGAAAAAAGTGACGAAAAACGACGATATTCTTTTTTTACAATCAAAATTGATAAGAATATAAAGGAAATCAATAGTACTTTTTTATTGGTGAAATAAATTGGATGTTGAACTAATTGTTGATGAAGAGAAGATTTCATTAAATCTTTTTACAACAAAAATATTTGGTGGAATCATAACTGGAGCAGTTACCTCCCTCAGCGGAATACCTGAAGATTGGAAAGAGATAAAGCTGAAAGTCAAGAAGAAAGGCTAGCACTAAAACACTTAAGACCATTCGCCCTTTATCATTGTTCCACACACTGGGCACTTTGATTCTTTAATGGCATTCTCTAAGACTTGATATCCATAACGCTTTATCAGTAGTCCGCCACAGCTTGGACAGTAAGTGTCCTCTCCTTCTCTGACATTACCCTGATAGACGTATTTTAATCCTGCTTCTTTACCAATATCTTTTGCACGTCGCAGAATATTTATTGGGGTAGGTAAATAGTCTAGAAGTCTGTAGGTTGGATAGAACCTTGAAACATGCCACGGTATGCCGGGATCTACATCAACCAGGAACTCAGCTATCTTCCGAAGGTTTCTCTCACTGTCATTCAAGTTTGGTATTATCAGGGTCGTAACCTCGATCCAGATCCCAAGCTCTTTATGGAGTTGAATAGAGTCCAGCACTGGCTGTAAACGAGCGCCACACACTTTCCTGTAGAAATCGTCGCTGAAGCTCTTCAAGTCGATGTTAGCTGCGTCAAGGTAAGGCGATATTTCTCGTAATGCTTCTTCAGTTATGTAGCCATTTGTCACGAAAACATTCTTAATATCCTCTTTACTAGCAATCTTAGCTGTATCATAGGCTAGCTCGTAGAAAATCGTTGGTTCAGTGTATGTATACGCGATGCTTGCACAATCACAACGTTTCGCTTCCCTTACAATCTCTTCAGAAGTAACTTTCTCTCCAACAACCTTTCCTTTAGTGTCTCTGGGCATTTGTGATATGTCATAGTTCTGACAGTTCAGACATCTGAAGTTGCAGCCAACGGTACTAATTGAATAGGAGGATGAACTTGGTTGGAAATGGAACAACGGCTTCTTTTCGATAGGATCAACATTACGAGAGACCACTTTATCGTAGACCAGCGAATAGAGAACCCCACCATTATTCTCTCGAACCCAGCAGATCCCACGTTTAGAATCAGCTATCTTACATCTATGACTGCAAAGATCGCACTTAACATAGTTTTTCTTAAGTTTCTGATAGAACATCGCTTCCCTCAAATCAAGACGCCTACAACAATATGATTCAACGAGGAACGATAAAGGTTTTTAATCTTGAAGTGTAAATCTCCTTTTAAGTGAATCATAATGGGAAAGAAAGGACGTGAAATCGTAAAAGTAAATATCGCTGATTTACTGAAGGACTTGAACAAAGCCTACGCAGACGAATGGATTGCTTACTTCTATTATAAATGGGCTGCAGACGTTGCAGCTGGCATGGGATCAAAGAATTTCGCCAGTGAAGTTGACAGGATAGCTGAAGAAGAGGAAGAACATGCAGAGGAATTATCCGAGAGAATAATGGAACTTGGTGGTGAACCCGAAAGAGACTGGGAAGACATCCAGAAGATCGCTAACTGTCCAAAAGTCAAGTTTCCAAAGGATGTCACGGATTTGAAAGGCATGTTAAAAGAACTAGTTGAAGCCGAAGGATGCGCAATAGACGTTTATACAAAAATAGTGCAGAAATTATCACCCTGTTACCAGAAGGACCTAAAAACATTCAGCGTTATAACCCACATATTAGAAGAAGAGGTAGCACACGAAGAAGCTTTCGAGAACCTCCTCCAGTAAAAACTCCCATTCTTCTTTTTTTAATAATTATTTATTGTAATTGTAGTAGAGGATCGATGCAATAGATTTTGCGTCACATATTACATTTTTCCTTATCATATCAATCGCGTCAGACACCGACACAATTTTAATAATCATTTCTTCATCCTTCTCTGGTCTAGCATCACCCGAAGTCAAATCTTTCGCTAGGTAACTATGTATCATCTCTACACTGTATCCCGGCGCCATGTACATGTCAAACATTTTCTTCACATTATTCGCAGTGTAACCTGTCTCTTCCTTCAGCTCCCGCAAGACGCAGTTACTCGGCTCCTCCGACTCCTCAAGCGATCCAGCGGGTAACTCGTAAATCCACTCCTCAATAACAGGACGATACTGCCTCAGCAAAACTATAGTATCTTCATCAATAAGAGGCAATATCACCACAGCATTCGGGCACTTAACAATTTCAACTACAGACTTGTTCCCTGAGGGAAAAGCTCTTTCGTCAGTCAAACATGAAATTTTTTTGCCTTTGAAGACGTAATTACCCATACTTACCACATCTGAAACGTGAAAAAAGAGATTATTTATTTAATTAATCGAAACTATATCAATAACCCTCTTTATTGTTCTTGTGATTCAGCCAAATAGAGTGTAAATGTATGGACCAGAGAAACAGCGTATTCAAAGACGAAGCCAAACTATCGCCAAGGCATATTCCTAGTAAGCTTCCTCACAGAGATGAAGAGATATCCCTGCTCCTATCCTTCTTTAAAGACAGCCTCGACAACATAACAGAATCGTATCTAAAGACAATCCAGATAATTGGTGGCGTTGGATCGGGAAAAACCTGCACCGACATACGATTCGCCCAGATTCTGACAAATCGCGCCTCAGAGAAGGGCATCACCCTCAATCACATCTACATCAATCTCAAGTTACAAGGCAGGAGTAAGGTTGTATTATACAGAGAGATCGTTGAGCAAGGCGCTCCTGAGATTTACTCCACAAGTTTAAGTGCTGAAGAGCTGCTCAGGCAACTTGTTAAGTACCTGCAAAAAGAAAAGAAGTATCTCATAATCACTCTTGACGAGATTGACTATTATCTAAGGATAGCTAACCAGCAGATCATATACGATCTCACCAGGCTGAACGAGTTATACCCAGACCAATCCTGCGGAGTAATCGGGTTAATCGTAATTGCGCGAGACAAAGACTTCCACCAATACTTAGACAAGTCAGAATTGAGCACTCTTGGAAGAAACTTCGTAGAATTCAAACCATACAACGTATCTCAAATCATTAACATCCTGGAGGAACGTGTTGCAGAAGCATTCAAACCTAAAGCTCTTTCACCCGAGGTCCTTGAGTATGTAGCGGACATAACTGTAGAGCCACCCGTAAACTGTGACATTCGATACGCCCTCGATTTACTTCTGTATTCAGGCCATCTCGCGGATAACGAAGGCAGCGCACACATAAGACCAGAACATGTTCGTAAGGTTCACAGTGAAACATACCACCCCATAACGTCAGAGGACATCCAAAATCTATCAGTAACCGAGAAGCATGTTCTCTTGGGTATTGTGCGGTCGTTAAAAACGGAAGGTTCACCCTATGTCTCACTAAACGATATTAGAACCTCAGTTGACATGGTTTGTGAGGAGCATAACATAAGGAAAATGGAAAACATTGAAGATCATGTTCAAAGCCTCAACAATAAGGGTATAATCGAGGTCAAATCCTTGACAAAAATAGGAATGAGCGGATTATCAGCTGAAGATCTGTCAAAGTATCTGGATAATCTCATAGAGAAGGTTGAAAGCGATCTTGATGCCTGATAAGATAGAAGATGAAATCGAGAATACGCTTGGAAGTATAACCAAGCTGAAAATATTACGCGTTCTATCGAAGAACAGCGATCAATATTTCACAAAATATGCTCTGGAGAAAAAGACCGGATTAAAACCAGTATCTGTAAGAAGTGGTCTTAAAGACTTGACTGGACTAAGATGGGTGACAGAATCACCATACAAGCCTACCAAGTACAAGATAAATCAGGAAAACCAAACAGTCAAAGACCTCATAGATTTCTTTAAGAAAACCAAGTACATATAGACCCCCCTCCCCTCAAAGGTACGTGCCATTATAAATATGCTCATCAAGATTCTCTACTTGAACTAGATCACGTTAGGAACGTGAATCACTTTGGATGATATTAAGATTGCAGATATCTCAGGCATAGGAACGAGCACGGAAGCCAAACTCAAATCAGCCGGATTTACGAACATAGAAGCTATTGCTGTCACCCCACTCAGAGAACTCATCGAAAAGACAGGAATCGGAGAAAAAACAGCTGAGAAGATATCGACGGCCGCAAGGGAACTACTCGGCTTAGACTTTGTAACAGCCATGGAACTCTACGAACGAAGAAAGCAGTCTCTGAAATTAACAACCGGAAGCAAAAACTTGGATGAGCTACTCGCCGGAGGTATAGAGACTCAAACCATGGTCGAGCTCGCGGGAGAGTTTGGATCAGGTAAAAGCCAGCTGTGTATGCAGTTATGTGTCACAGAGCAGCTTTCACTGGAAAAAGGTGGACTCGGAGGCAAAGTCCTATTCCTCGACACGGAGGGAACATTCTATCCGCGAAGAATATACAACATTGCTAAAAGCTTCGGCTTGGATCCGAATGAGGTTCTCAAGAACATAATATATGCCAGATGCTACAACAGCGACCACCAGATGCTTCTAGTCAACAGAGCATTCAGACTTACCAGAGAGGAGAACATTAAACTCATCATAGTTGACAGCTTAATCAGCCACTTCAGAGGCGAATACGTGGGAAGAGAGAACCTCTCATATAGACAACAGAAACTTAACGATCACATTCACAAGCTAATCAGACTCGCTGAAGCCTATAACTGCGCTGTTGTTGTGACGAATCAAATCCAATCAAACCCAGCAGCGTTCTTCGGTGACCCAAACAAACCAGCAGGTGGAAACGTTGTAGCCCACGCGTCAACACACCGAATCTACCTGAGAAAAAGTAAAGCAAACACCCGCGTCGCTAAGATCATAGACAGCCCATGTCTCCCAGAGGAATCAACCACATTCGTAATAACTTCCAACGGCATAGAAGATCCTGAAGGCGATAGAACAGAGTATATTGAATCAACTACTGCGGATGATTCTGATGATCAACCATCCGAAACAAACGTAGAAGAATGAGATCAATATAATTCTTCATTATATACCCTAGGCTTTTTAGTAAAAAATTAATTAACATAGTCATCAATGTCTGTTAAAAACGCTCTAGATCATCAATAATCATTTTTTCTGGCTTTATCGGTTTGTGATCTCAAATAAGATTCTGCTCTTTTGATATCTTGAGGAGTATTAATATTCAGAAATGTGCTAAGTTCAGGATCTACTTTTTTAATGATTAGAGTTGAAAGATAGAGGATACTAGATAGTTCAGATATCATTGATCTTATCCTGAACTTACCTTGACTCAAGACTTTCTGAGCAGCGATTAAAGCTTCTTCTCTTTGATATATGGCTTGAAGTGGTTCAATATACCTATTGGGCCATCTGGGGATAACCGCGCTTCTTCTTGGAACAAGTTCTAATAGAAGATTCAGAACAGCCTCTGAAACCAAAGGCGTATCGCAAGGTAAAAGAACAACATACTCGCCGGTTGCCTTACTTAGACCTGTTAATGCTCCAATCAGTGGAGAGTGTTCTCTCCGCAGATCAGTAACAACGTTAGCATTTTTCTTCAAAAACCGGGAATAATTCTCAGACTGTTTCATCGTACTTACGACTATCACAATGTCATTTGTGATCGGATTAACCTTGTCGAGAATATGTCTGATTAGTGGTTTACCCGCTAATTCCACGAGACCCTTCTCTTTTCCAAAACGCTTCGAAAAGCCACCAGAGAGAATAACAGCAGATACAGACAAGGTTATCATTAAAGAAAGAGTTCTTTTTCTCTAGGTCGAAGAAGCATCGTCGCTTTTGCATTCTCACTTCTTTTATACCCCAAACCTCGTATAATCGCTACGGGTATCTTCTCGCTGACCTGGCCAATGACGAGTTCTGCAGCTGAAGATAAGACATCAATGATCGCAGTCTTCTTTACTTTCATAGTATAGCCAAAAAGATCTTTTTCACCTCGTCTATCCATCAAAGGCAGTATACCTGATGACCCAATAGCTAAATCCGTATGACCATCACGAAAAGGTCTTCCCGAGGTATCAGATATTATAATGGCAATCGACTTACCAGTTAAAGACTCTATTCTTCTTCTTATCCTGAGCGCTGAAATATCCGCGTCCTTAGGTAGAAGAGAGACATAATCGCCACCTGAAACATTGGATCTATCTATTCCTGAATTTGCGAATATCCAGCCCTGATCCGTCTCTGTAATTATGTGACCATCGACCATTTTCAAGATGGATCTTGATTCTCTCAAAATGAGCTCAATCAATTGTGCTGGTTTTCGAGTTTTTTCTGAAACTTTCAGAGCAAACTCTGAGGGCGTCACATCTTTTAAAGCTACGACTCTTCCTTCGGCTTTTGAAACAATTTTTTGAGCAATCACAATCACATCACCATCTACAATAGGTGTTCCTTGTTTCTTGGCTGCTTCATCTATAATATTGCTAAGATCGTCTCCCTCTTTTATTATAGGAATCTTAGATAAACCAATTATTTCCACTCGTGGTACTTTATGTTCTCGTTTCATTGATACCAACCTCAATAATCTTCCACTATTCTACACAAGATTTTACGATCTCAAAGTTGTTAAAGGTTAAATATTTAATCCTATTCGATTCTTTTGAAAAATGTCAGATAATGATTTAGAGTAAACAAGGATAAAAAACAATAGATCATATCGTTATTTCATTTTAATATATCCTTTTCATTCAAAATATGTTTACACAGTTTTGATGCTTGAAGGTCGATTATACAAAAAGATGTTTAAAAAATTGTGAATTTTCAGGTGAGCATTATTTCAATCGGATAATGCCCATTATTTGCCACATATCAGTCTTATTCATAGTCCATATATGAACTATTGAAATATAAAAAAATGGATTTTAAAAAATAACAGACATGAAAATGTTAAAAAATAAAAATCATGTTTTTAGAGGAAATTTATAATGTAATCAACCCGTATTGTATAGCAACAAGTAATATCAAAGCTATAGCGAGTGCTAAAGCACCAAATCCCAATCCAACAACCCAAGGTATATCATCCTCAATAATTTTTCCTCTTTTAATCGTCTGTGATATTTTCGCGTCCTGCGATTCAATTCTTAGTGCATCGAGATCAACTTTCTCCCCAGTTGTCAAATCATAAATATCAGCCTTTCTCGAATTTTCTGTAACGGATTTTACTCCATTGATGCACTCTGTCTTACTCTCGTAAGCTTCGCTGGTTGCGATTATTTCTCCGTTTGAAGCTACCAGTCTGAACCTGAATTTACCCCCTTTATCTTTGTATATTTCATACTTTGGTTTAGCCAATATTAAGTCACACTGTCTACTCTTAATATTTCCTCGATAGATTAATAATATTTCGCTTCTCCATATAACGCAGTAACATACATTAATTAAATCTCTTTATGATAATTAATGTATAATATTCTCCCAGAAAATAAACATGAAAATTATCCTACTCCACTGTAAAGTTGGTTGGGTTTAGAAGAATTTGCCACCTGAAAAACTTGGATCTTTCTATCTTGGCGCAGAGTATAACATTGAAACTGAAGAGAGAACTAATAATCCAATTAATTACGATGCGAGGGATTTAACGACTCACGCTGTCTGTTTTGGGATGACAGGTAGCGGTAAGACTGGGTTATGTGTTTGTTTATTAGAAGAAGCAGCTTTAGATAAAGTTCCAGCTATAATAATCGATCCGAAAGGCGATTTAACCAATCTTATGTTACAATTCCCAAAATTAAAACCGCAAGACTTTGAACCCTGGATCAATCTTGATGACGCACGAAGAAAAGGTAAGACTGTTCAGGAATACTCACATTATATTGCAGATTTATGGAAAAATGGTCTCGAAGAATGGGGGATAGGTTCAGATAGAATTGAGAAGTTAAAAGAGTCGGTGGATTTCTCAATTTTTACCCCCGGCTCAGATGCAGGAAAATCCATAAGCATTCTCAGTAGTCTTAACGCTCCAAAAATCAATTACGAAGAATCGTTAGAGGAGTTTAGAGAATATGTGAATGGCACTGTGGTTGCATTATTGGGACTAGCGGGATTAGAAGTTGACCCTGTGAGAAGCAGAGAAGCTATATTGCTTTCCACGATTTTTGAGTGTTTCTGGCGAAAAAACCAAGATTTGACTCTGGAAAGACTTATACAATCTATTCAAACCCCTCCCTTTCATAAATTAGGGGTTTTTGACTTAGAAAGCTTCTACCCAGAAAAGAAACGTTTCGAATTAGCGATTTCTTTTAACAATCTGGTCGCGTCACCGGGGTTTCAAAGCTGGTTAACAGGAGATTCTTTAGAAATCGAGCAGCTTTTATACAACAGCCAAGGGAAACCGCGGCACAGCATTTTTTATATCGCGCATCTATCTGACCGAGAACGCATGTTCTTCGTCACGCTGCTCCTTGAAAACCTGTTAGTGTGGATGAGACGGCAAACTGGCACAACAAGCCTACGTGCGTTACTCTACTTCGATGAAGTTTTCGGGTTCATGCCTCCTGTATCGGAACCATCATCAAAACGCCCACTCTTAACACTGTTGAAACAAGCTAGAGCATTCGGTCTCGGTTTAGTTCTTGTTACGCAGAATCCTGTGGATATCGATTATAAAGGCTTAACCAATACGGGAACGTGGCTAATTGGAAAATTGCAAGCGGAAAGAGATAAAGAACGCGTCATTCACGGATTGAAAGGAGCAAATTCTTATGTGAGCAAAGAGGAGCTCGATTATGATGCTTTAATAAGCAAATTGAGCAGTCGAGTGTTTCTAATGCATAATGTTCACGAAGACCACCCGGTGATTTTCTACACCAGATGGGCAATGAGCTACTTAAGAGGCCCCCTAACGAAGCCTCAAATTAGAAGATTAATGCTCGATCAAAAACCCTCAATCATACTATCCCCTGAAACAGAATCTGCTTTAACTACGCCAAAGACCAAAGCATCGCAACCTCCAATTGCTACCCCTATTCCAGACGAATTGACAGGGTATTACCACAACCCACCAATAGTGGATGCAACAATTGAACAGGTCTTTTTACCAATTCAACTGAACCAGAAAGAAGCGCTACAGCAATTAATGAAGGAATACAGCGATGTAGAAGTCCAACAGGTATATCAAGTATATGAGCCCAAAGTACTGGCTAGCGCTATGGTACGCTTCGTAGATCGAAAGAGGAACATCGATGATTCTCTTACAAAACTATATCTCGCGTCGCCTGAAGAAGAGATTGTAGGGATTAAATGGACTGACGCGGAAGTACTTTCAGTTACTACCAAAGCTTTATCACAAAAGTTCACTTCAGAAATTCAGAGCGAAAAGGTCTTTTTCAATGCGCTTCCTGAAAAACTCAACAGTCCTAACGAGATTAAGAATATTAGTAAAGACTTTGTAGAGTGGCTCTACTATAATAGCCAGATCCAACTTAAGGGCCATAAAAATCTAGGTGTTTTTCAGAAAAGCGATGAAAGTGAACGTGATTTTATAGCGAGAGTTCAACAAGCAGCACGAGAACGTCGTGACGCTGAAGTTGATGCACTCGAAGAAAAGTATGAGAAACAACTGGACAAGATAGAGAAGAAGATGAGTAAGTTAGAACGAGAATTGGAAGCACAAGAGTCAGAATATAAAGGAAGACAAAGCGAAGAGATGATTGGAGTAGGTGAGACAGTGGTTGGTTTCTTCTTAGGTAGAAGACGCACGAGCCCGGTCACCACGATGGCTCGCAGGCGACGAATGACGACAAAAACGAAAATGAAAATCGAAGAGACCAAGAAAGAAATTGCTGAACTCAAAAATGACGTAACAGCGGTTGAAAAAGATATGAAAGATGCGGTTGAAGAGATCGTAAAAAGATGGGATAAAGCGGTGGATGAGCTATCAGTTGAAACTGTGAAACCACGAAAAATGGATGTCAACCTGCGGTTCACCGCCTTGGCGTGGACGCCTTATTGGCGCATAAACTACAAAAAGAATAATGAGTTGCAGTCTGTTAACGTACCGGCTTACAACACCACAGAGTAGCAATACTCAAATTAAGTTATACAAAAATTCAAATAGTATGAAAAGAGATATTTATTTCAGTGATTGAATTGCCTGAACCAAAATTTGAGATATACAAAGATAAGGGGAGTAAATTCAGATTTCGACTGAGAGCAGCAAATGGCGAAGTTATCGCGACAAGTGAAGCATACGAGAGTAAAGCTGGTTGTACGAATGGCGTTGAATCAGTCAAGACAAACGCGAAAAAGGCGAAGATCGAAGATTTAACGAAAGAATAGAAACTTCCCTTTTTATTTTTTTAAAAGAGAAAGCATTTTAGACGTTTGCCTTTAAAAAATGAGGAATGGCGAATTCACATTCGCCGTTGAAACTTCTCTGGAATACTTCGTTTCACTACTCGCGCTACACCAGATGTACGTACTCCAGCTGACGGACGCACGGTTCTAACGCCAGCAGAATCCGCCCCTCCAGTTATGGCACCAGCTTCATCGTTAGTTATCGCAACCATAGTCTGCGTTTCATAGGACTTCAGCCATGTCACACAGCCTTTCATCGCGTCAATTTCATTTTTAGCTTCATAAATCACTACCAAGTCGTATTGGCCAAGCGTCCAGAAGACGTTATGCACAGTAAAGTATGCCGGAGGTTGATTCAAGGTTGATCTTATTGTTGGCAGTATGCGATCTTTCATCTTCCCGAGTGTTACAAAAAGCATTGTTCTTCTCTCTCCTTTTATAAACTATTCACACACAACTCTAAATATTTCTACGATTTAACACTTTGCGTATAAACTCATTTATCAGAGATAATTCTCTCGGGATGAGAATATATACTCATCTTGTCGCCTCTTACAAAACCCAAAAGCGTAATACCACACTGTTTCGCGAGCTTTAATGCAGCATCTGTCGTCGCCCCTCTTGATGCGACAACCTGGATTCCCGCTCTAGCTGCCTTTCTGACAATACTTAATGAGAGCCTACCAGTCAAAGCCAAAAAGACAGCATTCAATGAATTCTGCAGGATAACGATACCTATAGCCTTGTCAACCGCGTTATGCCTGCTAACATCTTCCGCAAAAGCCACCGCTCTTCCATTATAATTACTAAGCGATGCAGCGTGAGCACTACCAGTTCGACTAAAGATCTTTGCAGACGCATAGAGTGTGTCAAATGCCTTGAAGATAACCGTAGCGCTGATTTTCACAACGTCTTCAGTTGATCTAAATATGAGATTGTTCAATTCATCCAATTCTGTACTAGTTTTTAAAAAGCCAACTTTCCTAGGAACAGTAAAATGAATCGTGTTGTCACTGGCTTCATTACATGCTTGGATGTCACCAGCTTCATTAATAACTCCGTCCGAGAATAAATGACCCGTTGCTAACTCGCATTCTAAACCTGGTAAATGAAAAATTGTCGTATAGTATACGTTATTTACATAAATATTGAGGGGCTTTTCTATGGCAATTAGGTCATGCTTCAGTTCCATCTTATCTCGACGACCTTCGATAGAATACGCGTCTACTTTGACTATTTTTTTTCTGATTCTTATATTACCCTTCATGTATTCCACGTTAACAAGAGATTTTTGAAATCGTGTACTCAATTATTTTATCAGCAATATTGACTTTAGAGACAGACTGCAATCCCCTGAATCCTGGTTGACTATTTATCTCATTAATGAAGTAGCCTCTCGACCCTTCCAATATATCGACACCAGCTATCTTGCAACCCAAGATTTGCGTAGCTTTCAGCACCATTTCTTCAAGCTCTTCGTCAGGATGGTACTCTTTTGGTTTTGCTCCTTTACTAACATTTGTTTTCCAATTATCAGATACCCTCAGCATGGAGGCTACGATCTCATCTCCAATAACAAAAGCTCGAATGTCCCTCGTCCCATGAGGAACATATTCTTGAACATACAAGACGTGATGCAGAAACGTAAGAGAACGGCATATTCTTCCAAAGATCTCTAGGTCTGTTACCCTAGTTATCCCCATTCCTCTTGAACCAAATATAGGCTTCAACACCACGTCACAATTTAACTCGTTGAAAGCTTCTAATGCAGCAATTGGATTTTCGGTTACTACTGTCCTGGGAACAGGAACCCCGTTTTCTTCAAGAAGAGTCAACGCATAATACTTGTCAACCGCCTTCTCAATGGACGATGGAGAATTTATGATCAAAACTCCAGATCTTTCAAGCCGATGAAGTAGATCAAGCCAAAAAATTATCTGATCTAGAGATCCACGACCAATTGGTCTGATTATAATCGCATCTAACTGATTCAAATCAGAAATATTTCTGTAGACCGAAGCCACAGGCCTAAATCCAATCCTTGCTGAGATGTCCGAGAAGGTAAAAGCTGTAACTTTTATTCTTCTTTTTTTTGCAGCAGATATTATTTGGCTTGATTCCCATCCCTTCACATTTCTTGTGAGAATACCAATGTGCATAATAGATCATGAAATTATTAAGGTTACTCATATGATAAGATTATCCTCTTTGCTTAAAGAAAAATCGATGTTTAAACTCGTTTTTCAGCTAGAAGATTTATCTCGTTTTGAGTCAAAGGAACTCGCTTAATATCAACAAAACCAGATTCTCTCAATGCTTTTTTAGCTTCCCATTCAGTATATAACCTCATTTTTGAAGGTTTCCTATCTATTAGATTATACAGTGAACATATCCAGTATATTGAAGCATGCTTGTCAGGAAACTGAAATAAGCCACGTCCACCGTTCTTCAGAACTCTGTAAACTTCGTTGATGTACTTGAATGCGTCTTCTTTCTTCAAGTGTTGAAGCATTAAAAGACTGTACACAAAATCGAACATCGAGTCTCTGTAGAGAGATAAATCTCTTCCATTATTTACTTGGAAATAGGCGTTTTTGTGTTCCCTACAGTTGTCTTTTGCATAATGTATCATTTTCTCGGAGACATCTACACCGTGAAGCTCTTTCACGTGTGGAGCGAGATATTTAATAACTCTACCTACCCCGCATCCAAGATCAAGCACAACTGCATTAGTACTGATGTATCTTGATATGATGCCCGCATCTTTCTTCCCTGTTTCCTCGAATTCTTCCTTGAATCGCTCCTTGAAAACTTTAGATTTAAGTCTGAATAGTACTTTTCTTTTCGCCTCATCTTCAGATTGAGATTCCCAATCTCCTCTATATTGACTCAAATCGATAAACCATTCGTTGATAGGTTCAGATCTATTCTTTCGTTATAAATTGTGTTAAATTACTTTGACCTTTTTGAAAGGGTCTACTATAAGGTTTAACCACAAGTTTCTGTGTGAACCCGTATATCTTCTCAGTCTTCTTCTTTACTCTGAGTAGTTTGTTTTTTTCATGCGTTCGCATCGTTACCAGCGCATAAGTAGTGGCAAACTCTTTATCCCCTGGCTGCCTTAGGATCCTGCCAAATCGTTGTATCCACTTCTTAGGATTGCTCGGTGGACCAGTCCACACCTCAATGTCCGCTGTGGGCACATCTAACCCCTCCTCACCCACCGATGTAGAGACTAATATCTTTGCTCTTTCCTTGAATTGAAATAGGCTTGATGCTTGTTGCTCCATGTTCATATTACCTTTTCCAACGAGTACTGCCACGTCTTCTAAACCGTATTTCTTATGAAGAATTGTTCCTAGCTGTTTAGCTGCCTGCACAGACTCTATGAATACTATGGCTTTATCGTAAAGTTCATTATCTAAGATTTGTATTGCGACCTGTAATTTATGGTTGAAATTCTCTTTGAACGCCTTTTTGTAAAGGTCGTAGATACTTATTCCACCCAGCTCCATTTGTGGAAGATGAAGATCTTTTACCTTCCAAGAACCATACCTGATGACGCTGCTTGCTCCATCCTCAACTAGCCTCATTTTCATCATTCTTAATCCCAGGAGTCTAACACAGAGAGGATGCCTATTACAAAACGTTCTCCCATGGTTAGATCCGTAAATTGCATCGACTCTCTTTTCGTAATTGCTGACTACTTTTCCTAATAGGGTGTAAACTCTCAGCAGATCATTAGATGGCATAATTCTTACTAACCTCAATATTCTCTCAGGAATACGTTCCCTAATATCAGGGTCCTCTATGGAGATAGTTTCGATATTGTCGAATACTTTCTTAAGCTCATCTAACCTATGTGGCGCATGTATTTGCGGAGTAGCGCTTAAAGCTAAGATTTGAGACTTGCACGCTTTCGCGGTTAAAAGTATCGAATAGCCATCTGTTTCTCCTATGTAGCCTTGGCATTCATCAGCTATTACGATATCGAAAGGAAAGTTGAAATTAACTTCATGAAAAGCTTCTTGTAACAGACCAACAGGATTCTCTCTCTTTTTCGCAATATTGAATAAAGACTTGAAGGATGACAATAGATCGTTTACAACGGTTTGAGGGGTTGCTACAATGAATCCATGATTCCAAACGTTCAACCTCTTCCTTTCAGCTGGGGAGACTCCGCCTGATATAAAGTATGATTTGAGGTTTAATTGATTTCTTATGAACAAAGTCTGTTGCACGCCAAGTGGAATCGAAGGTGTCAAGAAGAGGGCGCGAATAGGTTTAACTTTTGAAGCCTCCTTCAAATAAGCTCCTGCGATATACGTTTTTCCTAAACCTGTTGGTAAGCCTAGAATAAGCGTATTTCCTATAATCCTTTGTAAGATTCTTTCTTGAAAAGACCAGAGCTTGTAACTTAATTTTTCAACATTAAAATTTTCCTTATTCACTATCGGTTCTGAGGGATGGATTGATTTCAGATGCATATCTACAGAAAATTGACTGTTATCAAGAAAGTTTAGATACTCTTTCCATCCACTCAACTTACAGACCTGGAATACACCCTTTTTTTAGTATATTAGAAATATTCGTTTATAGAGATAATACTATAAAAACACATAATCATATGATTAATATCAAAAATTAGGTTAGATGATGTTGATATGCTTTCCAAAAAGTGTTTAAAGTATGCACAGAATGCGTTGACTTTTGTACTGGACGCTACACCGTCAGAACGCCTTCTAGTTATATCAGATGAAGAGAAGACGGATGTTGGGGAGATATTTGCCCACGCGGGTTTAAAAAATGGTCTTATTACCAGATGGATTAGGTTAAACCCAGGAAAAAATGTTGTTCGAGAAGATTTACCAAGTTTCCTTAGAGAAGCTGTAATTACCAACGAATCAAATATAGTCGTAACCTGTTTACGAGGACAAGCGGAGGAGACTCCATTCCGTATCAAATTAATTCATCTTATAACGAAAAACAAGGATAAACGACTTGGCCATGGACCAGGTGTAACTAATGATATGTTTTCTAAGGGAGCTTTAGCACTATCAATTGAAGATTACCTAAAAATGAATGATTTCGCAAGTAAAATGATTAACGCCACGAATGGAACCAAATCTATAAACATGGTTTCGCAAAATGGCACTGATGTCAGGATGTCTATTCGTGGGCGAAGCTTTTTCACCGATGTAAATATTACGAATGATAAATGGGGTAACTTACCAGTTGGCGAGATTACTGTTGCGCCGATTGAAAATAGTCTGAATGGAACGATGATCTGTGACTTAGCTATTGGTGGTATCGGCTCTATCAAAGAACCTGTAAAGATAAAATGTAAAGATGGTAAAGCAGTGGAGATTAGTGGAAATGATAAAAAAGTGATAAAGCAGGTTAAAAAGACACTGAGCACTGATTCTATGGCTGCTATAGTGGGGGAGATGGCGATTGGAATTAACCCGAAAGCCAGAATAGTAAAAGAGTTTGTAGAAACAGAAAAGGTATTTGGCACCGTGCATATAGCCTTTGGAAGAAATATTGATTTTCCAACAGGTGGAAAGAATAATTCAGCAAACCACATGGACTTTTTAATAGAAAGACCAACTGTCAATGTGATAATGGAAGATAATACACTAAGAGAAATAGTATCAAATGGAAAAATCTCTAAATAAATGGGGCGAAGTTACGCGCGTAGGGCGAATATTTGGGCGATTGGGCGAATGTTATAGGGCGATACTTTGATTCCATAGAGCGAATTTGGAATCAAGGGCAGCACATTAATAGCTTTTCAAGCTAAAAAACATTTCGGTACTGCTTTTTTCTACTTATCATATAGTAATGATAACAACAAAAATACTTATTATTTAATTAAATCTGGTGGTAAAACGTTTTGTTTTTGAATTTCAATAATAGGAATAAAGGCAAGGTTAGCGTCAAGTCTAATATCATCTCTGAAATCAATCGTTCCATTCACTTTATTAAAAGTAATAAACTTTTTATCTATCTTTTCGTCTTGAACCACGAAATAAACTAAGGATCCACCGGTGTGGAATATAACATTTACAAAATATATCTGTTTTTTATCATGAGGGAAATGTTGAATAAATGCGGTAGGGGACCCTGCGACAATCTTAATTAAATCATCCAAAGTTTTTAATTGAATATACTTTCCTTCACTCGACATGATTATTGCTCCTTATCAAATGAATAGTTATTATTACTTCTTCATAAATATTTAACCGCTATTAATTGTTAATTATACATCAGTTTAGGTGAGTCTGTTTGAAGATTGAAGTAAATGGGAGAACAGAACGTGGCGATTCTCATGTGGAAAATGAAGACAGCATAATAATTGATGAAAATAAGGCGCTTTTCGCGGTCGCTGATGGGGTTACTTTACCTTATGGTGGTCGTGAAGCGAGTACGAGAGCATTGCAATATTTAATTGCGTTATTCGATGGCGACCTCGAAAGTACAGTGAAAAAAGTTAATTCAAAGCTTTACAATGAACGAGAAAAGGTACATTCGATAGGATCAACGACGTTAACAGCAGCACACATGAAAGATGATACTCTGGAAATTGCACATGTAGGGGACAGCTGTGCTTTAATACTTAGAGATGATGCTGTCAGAAAGATTACACAGGATGATAGTTTTCCTGGGACAAGCATGTTGACTCAAGTTATTGGCCAAAAAGATGTGAGAGTTCATGTATATGAGGAAAAAGTTAGGAAAGGAGATATTATTTTCCTAGCTACTGATGGCGTTACTAACTATCTTTCAGAGGACGAAGTCTTAACAATAATCAAAAAATACAGTGGAGCTGAAGAATGGATTAATGAGATTTTCATTTGTATTGAGAATAAAACTAGGATCTACAAAGATGATAAAAGTGTTATAATTATTTCAGTTAAAGAATGAGTCTTAGGGGTGTCTCTCTCTTTCAGCTGAAGCTGCGGTTGGTAGTTCAGGAAATCTTTCCTTCATCTTCTGCTCTGCAACGGACGCTGCTTCGTTCAGTATTTTATTGGCTTCTTCACTTGGTGCAGTTTGCATCTCTGATACTCCTGAGGCTTCTCCTATCTCTATCACCATTTCATTTAAGGAGTTGCTTACCTCCTCAAATTGATATGACATCTCAGGTATTACCCCGGAGAGCTGATCTTTTAGGGTAGATACAACAGACGCTAAAGGCTTAATGTTAAATGCTAAGTCTCCAAAGTTCTGCACGGTCTCAAGCCGATGTAAAACTGCTTCTACGGTTATCTGACTGCGAAGTGTAATTTTTAAGATGTTTCTTATCTGAGCGCACTCATTCGCGTACATTGAAGCCTTAGTGTTCTCCTTATCCTGCTGCGCCTTCACACATTTATTAAATAGAGTCTTATCTCTCTGTTCCATTCGATAGACGGATTGTTCGAGTCTATTCTGGAGTATTTTGAGTTTATAGATAGATTTCGAAAGTTGCTCCCTTATTGGCGCTGGTCGAATCTTTTCGCCTATTTTTTTAAATATGGATTTTCTTTCTCTATCCCAATTTTTTATTGACATTAATTTCTACCTCTTTTACTTTTTACTTTACTTCAGTATTATGAGCAACAGTTGAATGATTAAAGAATCTTCTCCTATACATTGCAGATAATACAACTACGAAACTGACGACGCTTGACAAAGTAGCAAACCAGAGCAAAGCATTATATGAAAACATCCAAAA
>Ga0209636_10000143_pt1 | contig 59021 bp, 54 predicted proteins | sample DeeMarSWOR152_54_FD_187464 | JGI IMG/M metagenome (GOLD analysis project Ga0209636, IMG submission 187464) | Marine sediment microbial communities from White Oak River estuary, North Carolina - WOR-1-52-54 (SPAdes) (version 2) | ecosystem: Environmental > Aquatic > Marine > Intertidal zone >...
TAACTGCAGCAACTTCCGCTTTGACTTTCGCCTACAGCCTAAAATTGGTTTACAAGGTTTTCCTTGGCAGAAGACAACCGTCTGTGCATGCTCTGAAAACGCCGTTACTGATGACTATTTGCCTACGTGTACTTGGAGCCACATGCATTTTTTCAGTGCTAGTTGAGAAACCGTTGATAAGTTTCTTCAACACTTCTGGATTAGTTTCTGTAGGTGATTCGGTAACTCCCTACGGTGGTCTTCACCCGGTTCCTCTCGCTCTCTCGATGGGGGCTCTCGCATCGGGTTTAAGTGCTTTTCTTCTAAGAAAGCATATCATTGAATTCTTAGCTGCTCACAGCCCCATTTCTAAGATTGTTAAGTTCATCAACGGCGGATACGGCTTTGATCGGCTATGCAATGTTCTGAGTCGACTAACGATCTCAATTGCTTTTGCCCTTTCTGTGAAGCGATACTTTGATCGACCCTACAGTACTCTAGGCCGGTTAACATCCTTGACTGCGTTTTCTTTATCCAAGAGGCGTTTTGTTGATCGCTTCTTCGATACTCTGGGGCGTTTGACAGTGGCAGCGGCTTCTGGAGTCAGGAGGATGCAGACCGGAATCTTAGGGTGGAATATTGCAATGATGATAGTAGGGGTGATGGGTGTAATCTTTCTCACTGTGATCTTAGGCTAGCACAAATCCAAACGTTCAGGGTTGTTGCCCGAGCACCACATGAGACAGAATACCTATTGTCAGTAGGTTCTCATATGAGATCGGAAGATTTCTTGCTTTCGACGAACGTTTACTATTCTTTTCTCATGTTGCCTTCTACTCGCTCGATGGTTATTTCTGCGATCTCTGTAGTGTATCGGTGTATCTCTTTGAGATTGTCTATAAGCAAGTACGCATACAGAAGAGCCATAGAGGAGATCTCCGATTTCTCGTCTGCCTTCCTGCAAAGGCTCCAGAGCTTCTCGAAATTCAAGGTGCTATCGAGGGTTTCGTTGGCTAATTGTATGTCTTGGTCTAAAAGAGCTGTCACAGATTTATCATAAAGATTCCGGATGAAACCTGAGGTTTCGCAGACACGCTCCTGAATATCGTCTGGAAATGTTTCTTCACCTAGTTCTACGACGCTTATGGCTATGCCATTTACATGATCCGCGATCTCAGTTACTCTATGAAGGATGCGTAGGTAATCAACGGAGTCCATCAAACTCATTTCCATCTGTTGGACTGCCCCTGGAAAAACGATTGACCCTCTTAGTGTGCGGTAGATGACGAGGCGAAGCCGTTCGACGTCTTGAATTCTTTTTGACACGCTCTGAGCCAGATTGATATCATGCTCTCTCAGAGCTGAGATGGTTTCAGTGAACATGGACGATATGACATTGTGAATTCTTTGAAATGTCTTGTCGATCGGCAGCTTCGGCGTCAAGAGGCACTGAATTGTCATGCTGTTTGATGTCACCTCGATCACTTCTAATCCGAACAAGGCCTCGGTGACCTCGCGGATAATGTCATGTTGCTCATCGGTGAATCTCTTCTCAGCTTCTATCTGGATGACGTCAAAGCCGTCTACATATGCAGCAACGATCCTACGTTTGAGAAATCGCCCTGACTCTTCAGCTTTGATTTTTAGCACTGTCTGCCGTGGTTTTTCAGGCACAACGGTTGGGTGGATGGACATCGTACCATCTGATTGTGGAGTTAGTGTGACTTCGTCGCCCTGTTTGAGTTGCATCTGCCTGGTCCAGTCCTTGGGAAGCGAAACGTATAGACTTGTTCCGCCGATTTGCTGAAGTTTCCTAGTTTCGGGCATAAGACCACCTTATTTAAACTTTATTAATATATTTGAATTATTTTACGCATTATATAAGTTTATAGGTTAAATTTAAATATCATTTCCTTTCTGTACTACAGAAAGCTAGGATAGGTCAACAGGTGAAAGAGCATTGACTCAGCCAGAATTGATCTTCATATTGGCGATCGTGTCCTTTGGAATAGCCTTTGAACTCCTAGACAGGATAATAAAACGGTTTTCAAAATAGACAAGCTCAGTTCTCATTTTGTAAAACCTCGGTTGATATTGTTCTTACAGACCTAATGTTGCATTGGCGGCTTGCTGCGCTAGAGCAACGAATGGTCCGGGATAGACTCCGATTATGATGCAGAGGGCTGCCAGAATTATGATGGGAATGAGCATAGACAAGGGAACCTCTGTTGCTTTTTTTGATACTGGCGTAGGCTCCTTCAAGACGATGACATAGATTAGACGTAAGTAGTAAGCCACTGAAAGGAGAATGTTAATGATCATCAGCGCTGAATAAGGAAGCATCTCTGCTTCTATTCCCGCTAACACGATCATCCACTCGCTCCAAAAACCATTCAATGGTGGAATCGCCGCGATCGCAACAGCACCGATAGCAAGAAGCATGCTGGTCACAGGCATCGTCTGCCTAATCCCCTCAAGCTTCCTCAGATCTCTTGTTCCAACTTGATGAACAAATGCGCCCGCACAAAGGAAGAGGAGGCTTTTCATTATAGCATGATTCATTATGTGAAAAAGGCTTCCAGTCAATCCCTGTTGGGATGCAATCGAGAACCCGAAAAGAATGTAACCCATCTGAGCAATGGTGCTGAAAGCGAGCAGACGTTTGATATCGTCCTGCAACAAAGCCATAAGATTACCGACAAACATGGTCAAGACAGCAAAGACCAGCAGCGTCATCTGCCATACACTCTGTATAGAACCGAAGACGAGAAGCAGAACTCGAATGAGCGCGTAAGCTCCAGTCGGCACCAGAACGCCTGAAAGCAGGGCGCTTATTGGTGCGGGAGCCTCAGGATGAGCATCTGGAAGCCACGTATGGAAAGGAACTATCGCTGCCTTTACCCCGAAGCCCACAATGATCAAAGTTAGAGTGACGAAAAGCCATTCATTAGACGCAACACTGCCAAGCCCAGTTGCAATATCCGCGAAGTTTAGCGTTCCAGTCATGCCATACAGAAAAGACATAGCTAAGAGGATTGTTGCACCTCCAGCAGCGCTCATTATCAGGTACTTGAAGCCCGCCTCTATAGGCGCCCACCTTTCCTTCCGAAAAGCGACCAAGGCATACGATGTCAAACTCATAAGTTCCCAGAAGACAAAAAGCGTGAAGAAGTCGCCCGCAAAGGTAACACCCATCATGCCAGCGACCATACCCAACAGAAGAGTATAATACTCTGTCAATCCCGTGTCGCGTTCCATGTACTTTACAGAATAAGCCGCCGCAAGAAGTCCAATCATCACGTAAATCAGCGCCATGAAAATGCTTAGCATGTCTATATCTAGACATGCCCCAAAGGGAAGAGAACAAGATCGTAGATTTCCTTTCTCAGAAACTTCCAGATAAAGTTCGTAGAGAAAGTAAGCTGTAACTGAGAGACCTAAAACCGCGTAGAGACCTCGAATTTTTCTATACTTCTTTTTGTATGTTACCCATCCCAGGATAGGCATGGTGACCATGAGTATGAGAAGAGTATTCAAGGGTTTAGTGAACACGGTCGATTTCTCTCCCGATCACCATCTCAACCGCCTGAGCTTTCGAACATCCAATGTTCCATAGTGTTTGTAGGCGTATGTGACTATTGTTAAGGCCACTGCAGTGACGCATCCTGCAAACACTATCGACATGATCACAATTGAATGCCCAAGCGGGTCTATGAAACTCGGGCTTCTATGGGCTGAAAATGCAATGAAGTTTAGGTGAGCAGCATTTATCAAAATCTCAATTCCAATGACAAGTCGAATCATGTTTCGTTTCACGGCTAGGCAGTACATGCCTACGATGTAGAGCGCTATCGCACCCATAATATAGTAGCTAAGCGGAATCATTCTTTTTCCCCAGCCCTTAATATCGCTACACAACATGCAGCCGCAGCGAACAACACAAACGCTTGTGCAATCATGTCGATTAGCCGATAGGTCCACAGAAATTCTGTTGTTTCCATTTTAACAGTTTCTGCGGAATTAAGTATCGGAAATTCGTGGCTAACGACTAGCATGGAAAAGATCAGTATAGCAAGTACTATAGCTGTCAACCCCACCACTCGGTTCCTGTTCATCCTCATTTTATGGCTTCTCCCTTCTCTTTGTCAACATAACGGTGGCGATGAAGAGAACTATTACCGCTCCAGCAAAGACCAACAGCTGAAAGACGGCTACGTATGGTGCGCTAAGCAACCAAAACAAAGCGCCTATGCTGATACACATTCCACACATAGACAAGATAGCATGAAGCATATCCTTCAGCTCAACGGTCAACAACGCAAGCAAGACCGAAAGAATCAACAGTGCAATCTGCAGCACTTCATTAATCATAGAAGCTTGCCTCCTATCATTTTTGTATCTGAGACTCCGACTGCTCTTAAAAGACTTTTTCACTGAAAACGCATACAAAGCTCAAAGTAGACCTAGAATGATTCTATCCTCTTATCCATTCATTCAGTTTTGCCCTCGCTTCGTAATCACTCATCTGCTTGGGAGGACGCTTCATGAGATAGGCTGAAGGAGGGATAAGAGCACCGCCAACCCCTCTGTCCAAAGCCAACTGGGCACATCTTATCGCGTCTATGGTCGTGCCGCCAGAGTTCGCCTTGTCATCCACATCCAATCTCAATTCCATGTTGAAAGGAACATCTGCATACATTCTACCCTCAATTCTTATGAAGGCCAACTTTCTGTTGCCCAAGAACGGGATGAAGTCGCTGGGTCCTATGTAGATGTTGTCGTCATCAAGTCTCTTTGTTAGCTGACTCTGTACTGCCTCAGTCTTTGATATCTTCTTACTCTCTAGTCTTTCTCGTTCTAACATATTTAGGAAATCCGTGTTTCCTCCAACGTTTATCTGATAGGTTCTATCTATCTCGGCTCCTCTGTCTAAGCATAGTTTCGTCAACACTCTGTGAACAATGGTTGCACCTATCTGGGATTTGATGTCGTCACCGATGATAGGAAGCCTCTTCTTTCTGAACTTCTTCTCCCAGTTTTCGTTGGAAGCAATGAAGACGGGGATACAATTGATAAAAGCGCAGTTAGTTTTAAGAGCAACATCAGCCCAGAATTCAGTTGCCTTTTGGCTGCCAACAGGGAGATAATTGACTAGTAGCTTGGTTCCTGTGTTCTCTATTTCCTCAATCGTTTCTTTCTGTATTAGTTCAGCTGATTTGGTCTGTTCCAAAGGGTCGATTTTGTTGACGGTATATACGCCGATGCCGTCGAGAATTGGGCTCTCTTTAACCATCACGTCACAGCCAGAAACGGAATCAACCCAGTCGACATAGTTGGGATCGGCGAAGATAGCCTCAGAGAGGGATCTTCCAACTTTGTTCTTCCCAACGTCAAAGGCACTCACAAAATCGATGTCTTCAACGCTGTAGCCACCAATCTTCTCATACATCAACCCGGTTCTCTTCTTTTTGTTCCTTCTATAGTATTCAATGCCCTGAACCAGTCCCGCAAGGCAGTTACCAACTCCGACAACACCCACTTTTATCTTACTCATTCAATTCACCTTGACTAAGTCAGCATTTATCGCAGTTTGAAATTATGGATACCCCTTTCCAGATATAGTTTTATATGATTTATACCCTTAGTGGACTTTCTTCAAGTGAAAAGATTAAGCTTGAATGGGCGAAATGCCTCTAATAATCAGAAGCCTAAAAATCATAAAAGAATAAGAAGTCGTAGTTATAAGAATTGAAGCACCAATAGAATAGAGTGAAGTGAATGCAGATCGATCCATTAATTTTCTTGCCCTTCATCTTCTTCCTATCGCTACTCATCGCACTGTTCCTCTATCTGATTGGAAGAAGAGTTGGAGCGAGAGGAGAAGAGACCACAGACAAGGTTTCCCCATACGCCTGCGGCGAGGACCTACCCGCCCGCAAGCTTCAGGTTGATGTTGAAAAGTTCCTGATCTACGCCGTCTATTTCCTCATCTTTGACATTCTCGCCTTCATCCTCGCTACATCGTTAGTTACACCAGGTATTTTTCCTGTCGTGTACGCAGCGGTGGTGTTGATGGCGGTTCTTATTTTGCTTCCATTGTGGCGGCGGGGATGAACTGTGGTGGTCACGTCTGCGCAACCCAAATCGAGGAGGACATGCCACTAGATGGTATGGGAAGGGATAGTGGCGCTCCTGGAGATTCTTCTATTTCCGGGTTTCCTCTTTCTCATAGCCCTAGCCCTCTTCTATGAATGGGTAGACAGGAAATTCTTTGCCAAGCTCCAAAACAGATATGGGCCCCTCTACACAGGCCCCTCGGGTCTGCTTCAGCCCTTAGCCGACTTTGTCAAGTTGCTCTCGAAGGAGGATATTATACCGAAGGCTGCTGACAAGTTTATGTTCAATGGCGCGCCGATTTTCTTACTGTCTTTGCCGCTCCTAGCACTATTCCTCATACCAATAGCGGATCTGACAGCCGTCATCAGCTTCGATGGCGACTTGATTTTTCTGATGTTCGTGTTCACACTGGTAGCAGTCACGGTTTTCATTGCCGGTTGGAGTTCCGTGAGCAGATTCAGTTCAGTTGGCGGTGTACGCGCTGGTTTTCAGATGCTGGGATACGAGATTCCCATGTGCCTTGTGATGGTTGGTCCCGCAATTGTGGCTAAAACCTTATCTATCAGTGAAATCGCTGGTTGGCAGGCCTCAAATACAGCTTGGTTCATCTGGCTTCAACCTCTCGGCTTTGCCATCTTCGTTTTATGTCTACTCGCTGAATTAGAATGGATTCCTTTTGACATTCCTGAAGCCGAAACTGAAATTGTGGCGGGGTGGATGACTGAGTTTGGAGGTCCGAAGCTGGCTTTGATCAGGCTTGGAAAGGATGTAGAACTTCTGTTGGCGGCTTCACTCATCACATCTTTGTTTCTAGGAGGTCCAAACAGCGTATGGATAATTCCGCCGATTGTGTTTTTCCTCCTAAAGACAACCTGTGCAGTAATACTTCTAACCACTTTACGGGCGCTCTTCGCCAGATTCCGCATCGATCAGATGATTGCAGGGGCATGGAAGTACCTGCTACCTCTGGCAATTCTTCAGATTATAATTCTCCAGCTCGGTCTAGCGCGATGACAATTGGAAACGGGTAGAGAAGACCCATTCAATTTTGTTAACGTTCATGCAAAAAGTCCTTTTAGGCAAGTAATCAAAATTAGTAATGAAGCTTGGCGGAAACAGAAACATGAAGAAACAAGGCAAGCTAATCAGAGCCTTAAGAAAGCCTAAACCGAAGACAACCAGCAAAGATAGCGGGTGGATTCTGAATCTCGTCAACAGGCCTGGCATCACCACAGATCTGAATCATAATGAAGATTTTTTGAAAGCGAAGGCTTCCGGTGTGGCCTGGGGGAAGGGTCTGTGTGTAGCGTGTAAGGGTGGAAAATTTTTGTGTGGAAAAACTCGTTGCCCTCTGGTTGTCCGCCTGAAGTACTACTTCAAGACCGTGCCTCTGATCCGAGGCAAAGACATTGATGGCGCTTCTCCGCCAGGTGTTTTCGTGGGTCGCATCGGCTACCCATACGTGTACGCGGGTCCGTTAGTCCCGCCAGTCCATGAAGACACAAGTCTATACGACTTGCCGGAGCTGTGGTTTGGGAGGTCTATTGATGATATTGTGGGCTTCAGATCGATGTTGGTTCGTGGGAAGCATAGGGTTCACGTGAAGAAGTTTGAGGAGTCCGGTCGGATCATGGAGAGAACTCGTGAGCTCGCCTTGTCTGAGAGTTCCGTGGATGTTGAACTGATGCTGAAGAAGCGGCCGAGGAGAAGCTTCGTTTTGGATGATGCGGTTCAGCCGTTTGGCCCTTCGGCGATTATGCGGGGTCTAGACGTCGTATCGTCTCGTTGGAATCACCAGATAGAGAAAGCCTATGGAGATACGGATCTGAAGGCAGCCGATGCGGTTACTACATTGTATGACAAGGGGGTCTTGGTTTCGAAGATTCAGAGAGCATTCAGTGTTGGGGCATTCGGTTTAAAGGATAATAGGCGTCTGGTGCCGACGCGTTGGAGTATAACTGCAGTGGACAGCACAATTTCAAAAGGCCAAATCAACCAGATCAAGCTGTTTCCAGAGATTAACGAGTACCGCGTTTATGAATCTCAGTATCTGGATAACAGATTCGAGGTTCTTATGATTCCCGGCGCGTGGAGCTACGAGGCCATGGAAGCTTGGTATCCTGGAACCGTATGGAATCCAAGTGGTCGTCACACGATCATGTTCTCTGACTGGGAAGGCTACGAAGGGCGAACGAAGTACGCAAAGATCGGGGGTTGTTATTATGCGGCGCGTTTGGCGGTTGGCGAATTGCTGACAAGGGAGAGAAGGCAAGCCCGTGTGGTCGTGCTTCGTGAGGCGCATCCAGATTATATCATGCCGGTCGGGGTTTGGCAGGTTCGTGAAAACGTAAGAAACGCTATGAAACAGAGGCCGTTGAAATATGACACTTTGGAGGCGGCTTTAGCTAGAGTAGCCAGCAGATTCGAAATTCCGATGGAATATTGGATACAGCACAGTAGTCTGCTACAGGACGCTCTCTTCCAGAAGCGAATTACAGATTATTCAAGATATACGTAGCAAATTTTAGAGAGAGGCGGATAGTTCCCTCACGTTTTCTTCCATTTCTCGCAGGATTCTTCTGTCTGATCCAGTTGGGAGAAAATATGGGTCGTCGATGTTCCAGATTATTATCTTCTCTTTGAGATGGGGGTGCTTGTGGATGAGGTGGTTCTTATGTTCCTCTTCCATCGCGACTACAAGGTCATACTCCTCAAGATTTTTCTGATCTACTCCCTCGGGAGTCTTCTTGAGGTTTCTCGCGGCGTTCATCCTTTCCAGCAGTCTCTTTGCGTTCAGGGCTATCATTGACGCCGGATGTGTTCCAGCCGATTCTGCCTCAAGATCACCTCGAAGCGTTTTCAAAAGGGCCTCTGCAACAGGGCTTCTGAAAGAGTTGCCTGTGCAGACGAATAGAATTTTCATTCAGTGGTCGCTCTTTTTGGGCTTTTATGGGGGATGGCGAACAGGGTTGTGTTAGATTTTTGCCTGTTTTATCCACGAGGATATTTCTTCGATTGTCGGTTTTTCGCGCTCTGTCAGTTTTTTCTGTTCTATGTAGGTTTTGACTATTGGTTGAAGTTTTTGGCTTAGCTGTATGGGTTCTTGGCGGGCTAGGTCTTTTCTGGTTGTGATTCCAGCTTCTTCTAGGAGTTCTGCGTGTTTCTCTTCCATGCCGGGTATCATCAATAGCTGAGCTGTTGTCTGCAGGTGCTTTATCATATCTCTTGTTGCACGTGTTTCCTTCGCTAGGGTTCTTGAATCAGCTGTGATCAGATCAGCAACGGTGGTTATTCCTAGGGCTTTTAGTTCCTTTCCCAGTTGTCGGCCTATCCCCTTTATGGTCTCTGGTTTGTTCTGGCTTGTCAGTTTCGGCTGTGGAAGTAGCTTTTGTTCGAGTTTTTCAACTCTTTTTGTCATCGCTTTTATCTGGGTCGCCTGTTTTTTCACAGCCTTTTCTACGGTCATGCTCATTTGCTCTATCGCTTTGCTGTGTTCCTCTTCTATCCGACTCGCCATTTCTCTTGTGGTTCTTTGGACATCCTTGCTCATCCCTTGTATCGCTTCCTCATGCTTCTCCAGCTTGGAAAGCGTTTCTTTCCTCGTGTCGGCAAGGGATGTGTTAACTTTGCTGACCAGTTCTTCTCGGGCTTTCCTGCCATCTGCCAAGTCTATGAGTAGGCTCCTCTGTGTGGCTCTCATGGTTTCTGCGTTTTCTGCAATACCCGTCTCTAGCTTGTCGATTTTCCAGAATAGATGTTTGTCCGGCAGTCTTCGGAAGGCAAATATGCTGGTTACGGCTAGCAACGTACATGTAGCTATAACAGAACCCCAGAAGTAATAATGTAGAGGTATGTCCTGGATTACATACCTTATTAGGTATGGGTTGACCGGTTCTCCGGCGTCTTTTTCTACTCCAAGAATCACAGCGTATAGTGTGTTTATAGCTGCTAGAAAGGTCAGGAAGCCCAGTATCCAAACGATTAATCCCCTCTTCAGGTGAGCTGACATTTTTGTCTCACTGCTTACACCTTTTGTTTGATGGATACTTATGTTATTTTCTTCTGTGCTAACCGGAATTCCAGAAAAGTAGGAGCGCGTTCCCATTTTTTAAGGACCGAGGTGTCCAATTGTTGTTTGGGCCAGTGTGGTTGTCAGTCCTGTCTTTAGAAGTGTTTCTCGCGCCTTGCGCATCTCAGCAACGGTTGGTCGATTCATGTCTTGTCTACGGAAGCTTGGGAAGTAGTCGAGGAGGCACACCTGCACCTCTGGGTTTATGGCAGCTATTCTTTCACCCATCCCTCGAATTTCATCGAGGGTGATCAAGTATTTGTTGTAGGGGATGCCTAGTCCGACAAGAAGCTGATCGGGATAGTAGTTTTCAATAATGTACTCCACAATTGACCAGGCATTCTTCAAATAGCGATCAGCGAGACCTCTATCAGTTATGCCCGTGATTTTCATGAACGTCTCTGTTCTGAGGCCCTTCAGGTCGGGGCCGATATCTGTGACTCCAGCTTCCACAAGTCGGTCCACATACTCCGAAGTCAGTACAGTTGCGTTTGTGTCTAAGTGCAGCTTTGCCTCAGAGTCAGGATTGAGTCGCTTGAGCTCCTGAAAGAATCTTATCAGCCACTCCTTGTTCAGTGTGGGCTCTCCGCCAGAGATAGCCATCCGATTCACACCATACTTGTTCCTTTCAGCTGTCAAGACGGCTGCTGCTTCAAGCGGCATCAAGGGCTCAGCCACGTTATCGTAGGTCACGGTGTAGTTTTGGCATTGAGGACAGCGGAGATTACAGCCATGAGTGAAACAGGCAACCTCAACGAAGCGCTGGCTACTCTTTTTCACCCACCAGGGCGTGCCGACACCGCCAACGGGGTGGGGCATGAAACCCGAGACCCTCCTCAGCGGGATGTAGCCTTTGGGCAGTTCAAGGCTGATATTCATGCCGCCCTTCACAGGTGTGACACAAGAGGGCTTGACTTCTCCGTCGATGGTCATGGCACATGCGAAGCAGCCACCAGTCTCGCACGGAGCGAAGATCGAGCTGCTTTCAGGAAATCTGCTGAATTCTAGACCAAGCAGCTCAAGCGCGCGTTTTATCGTTATTCGCTCGGGTACGGCAAAATCGGTGCCGTCTATGCTAATCTTAGCTTGCCTACGAGGAACGGTGTCCCTTACTCGCTGAACAGCTTTGTAGGGACAAGCAATGAGGCATAGACCGCAGTCCACACAAGCCGTCTCAAAACGCTCTATGCTTGGCTTACCAACACCTGGACAAATAAAATGTTCTGTGCAGAAGCCACAATCCCGACATTCTTTTGAGTCTCTGCGACAAACGTAAAAGGAAGCCAATTATACTGATGTCTCCTGATTTCTAGAGGATTCTTCTAGAGATTTTCTCCATCTCCCTTGAAAAAATCTGCCAGCTTCTTGGTCTCAGAACGGGTCAATACTTTGGCGCATTTCCTTGGGCTCAAGGATTTGTATTCCAGCTTTAGAGTTTCGAGTAGCCTCTGAATCCCCCTCCCTAGACGAGGTGCCACCAGAATTCCGCGCACCTCACGATTAACCATATCCTTTATAGAGTCAACATATCGGGCCAGCTGCAAGGCGGCCTGCCGTCCAGCAGTCCTCCGCTTGATCTCAACCACCACAAACTTGCCGTCACGATCGATTCCGTAAACATCGATAAATCCAGGCTCAACCTTCTTCTCGTATGTTATGGGCGCAAAATCAGGCTCCAGAAGTGACGGCTCCGCTAATATTGCTCTCTGCATGTCTTCCTCACTCGCGTACAACGAGAATCTTCCAGCGTCAACCAAATTCAGAGTAGAAACGAGGAATATACGGTCGAAGAACAGCCTAACAGACTCGGAAGGCTTGCTTCGAACGGCTTTAATCTGCAAGACATCGTCATCAACACTGGTCTGAAAAGTGCATCCCGGCGGCTGCCAATTCACAGGCTCATAACCGGTAGGCCTATGAACCAGGACTGACCCGTCTTCTTTGATCATTACAACTCGTTCACCAGGCTCCAACTTTGAACTGGCCCGTCCCTTGTAGTTAACCCAGCAGTTTCCCAGGATCAGCAGAACCTTTTTTCCAGAAAGCGCCTGCCCAACAACTTCTCCAGCCTCTTCAATCCCTGGGTTCTCTAAAACTACAAAGTCCTGCTTTTTAGGCACTCTAACTCCCAACAACCTTTACAAGTAAACAGCAAGATAAAAACCCTGAAGAAAAATGGGTGAATGGAAGAAAAAACGCGAGGTCATGCTCCACTATGACCAAACCGGTGGTGGCTATGACGCACAATATGCTGAGGAACAAAACGCAAAGATGGAAGCGACCGTAAGCAATATAATTCTGATAAAGAACAGCATAGTGCTCGATATGGGCTGCGGAACAGGTCTCCTCTTTCCCTATATAGCCGACAAAACTCAATTCCTCATCGCCATCGACATCTCCAGAAAACTCCTAAAACAAGCAAAAAAACGGGCAAAACAACACCCCAACATCGCTCTTATTCAGGCTGACGCTGACCACACACCCTTCAAGACCCAAACTTTCCACGCCGTATTTGCCATAACCCTACTCCAAAACATGCCAAATCCAACAGCCACACTAGAAGAAATAGAAAGAATAACAAGACCGGAAGCCACGATAAGCCTTACAACACTCAAGAAGAAATTCACTCAACAGGCTATAACAGAACTCCTCAAAAAAGCCAAACTGAAGAGCACAATCCTAAAAACTTCGGCAAAGACAAAAGACCACATAATCATATGCCAAAAGGCAGATGGTTCATAGTGATGCCTAAAATAATCTCACACTGCAAAAAAGAAAAAAGAGAGAAGGGAGTTAGCGAACACCCACGACGTTTATCGTCTTCTTCTTCCATCTGAAGATAGCCACAGCAGTCACAATAGCACCCGTTGCTATCAGCAGGGCTCCAAGTAACTCGGGCGTTACTAACGTCGGAGGCAGCAGAGCTGAGGCTAAGCCAATAGTCGGGTCGTGTTCCAAGGTTTTATTGCCGAAGTATGGATAGCAAAGGAAGAGTCTCATGTGTCCACCTGCGGCGATATAAGACGCCGTAACATTGACGTAGCGAACGGTGTCCCCTGTTTCATTCAGAAGCCTTGCCCATGGCACGAACTCGAGGAATCCCGCCATCGTCTCTTCGCTTTGTGCGAAACGAATCCTAGCACGTTCCCTTAGCCGTTCCAACAACGGAATCTGCCTCTCATCTTCTCCCAAGGCAGTTTCGTTTTTACTAACTGCATAGTATTGGCCATGTATCATAGCTCCTGCCATCTGAGACCGAGCTTCAACAAGGTTTTGGTCTTGGTTCTGTAGCTCATTTTCAACATAGTCTAAGTCTTCGATTTCTACTGAAGCGAGGTTCATCCATAGGGCAAGACCTGTCTTATGCGGTGGTATCTCGATGCCATAGTCATCTACGAGTTCTTCAAAGAAAGGCTTAATCTTGTCCAGGTTCCATTCCCAATTCTTCACGATGAAGTCGAATTTTAGTTGTCCAGCCGCAACCGTATAATTGTGGTCTTCATCGATTATTTCTGTGGCCGAAGTGTTGTAGAATCTACATCTAATCTGTATGTTGTCTTCAGCAAAGTCAAATGCGCCGATCCGTACGTCTCTTAATGTGAAATTGAAAGCCCAATAGGAGCCCTCCTCTTTGACCACGAGCGCGGGTTCTTCAAGCTCCCAAGAACAAGCGCTGAACGGCAAATAGGGCGGATGCAAACCGAACTCAGCTGCCATCCACTGCTGCAGATACGCTATTCTATTTTGGATTCTTGCTCGCAGATGTTGCTGCAGTTGGTTCATCTTAGGTTCAATGAATCTTGTCCTCAATCGTTCCATGATGGTTAGGTCATCGGCATGGTAGCGCCTAAGATAATACGGTGCATCAAACGATAGGTATTCGATCACACCCTTGAATTTCACTACATACACTTCGCTTGAGTCGTTCGTGTACCACCAAATGAACACGGGTTTCTTCCCACCTGCGGGGAAAAGCAGAGTTACCAAGGGCGTTTCAAACTTGTACCAGACGCCCTCTATTCTCGGTTCCACCGGCCACCCTTCATCGCCATTTCCGTTTTCATCGTCGGCATTCACCGCAAAGCTCAACGTCGCAACCATACCCAACGCTAAGAACGCTGCCAAAATTAGAGCCACTGTTCGTTTTATCCTCATTTTCACGGTCTTTCACCAAAAATAACTTGGAAACGGCTTCTTTTAAGAGGATCGCTTCGAGAAAAATAGAACTACGAGCTAGAAGGGTTCGAGAAAACTCGAACTTCGCTACTAGATTTCCTGTTCCCAGACTTAGACTTCAATCTTTGAAGAATCCTATTTGGGAGAAAATGGCAATTCATACCAAGCTACATAGAATGTTTTCTTCGGTAGAAGATGACTACGAGTAGTGTTGGTATCATGAACAGTGGCAGAAAAAGGAATGATGGGAACTCTGGGATTACGTGATATTGATATATGTGTTGACTGGTTCGGATGTTGCCAACTTTGTCCTCGGCGACTATGGTGTAGTTTATCCAAGTACAATATTCATATGCCAGGATAGTGCCGTTCCAAGCATTTTCTTCTGAATTTGTCATGTTAGCAGTTATCCACGTTCCGTTGCCATTAGTATAGTTGAGAAACACCGTTTCTACTCCGCTTTCACTATCAGAGACATTAGCATAAACCGCAACCTCGTCGTCCGGATAGACACTGTCTGGATTCGGCTGTTGATACATATTTTCGATCAAGGGCGGAGTCAGATCGTCCAAAACCTCAAAAACATGAAGCGTGAGAGGACCCATGTCTCCAATCGCTACTATGCGACCGTCTCCTGACATAGAAACTAGAGGGCTGAAGCGGGGCAAGTCAATTTCAGCTATTATGCTGCCATCGCCTTTGTAGAAACAAGCCTTGTAATCAGAGGCACTTCCAATCTGAGTTGTAGCAGCTACTAAATCACCGTTATCGCTCACGGCTAAATCAAGAATGGCCTCCCCTTCACGCGCAGTCCAGTCCTCTTCTTGATCAATTCCAGAACGGTTTCTTGCGCTACTCCAGAAGTGCAAGCCACAAGGGAGCAAAGGAGCTGTGCCGGCTACAACTTCATCGCCATCTGCGCTCATATCCACACAGTTGAAGGCGGCCTCATCCGTCCATGTAGGATTGGGATTCTCCGTAAGCGTTGTGGCATCTGCCCAATAGTAAAGTGTATAAATAGTTGTCAAGCTTACTGCGACAACACCATAACCATCATCAGAAACTGCCAGATCTATTATCGGATCGAAGAGCCCCGAAGAAACCCAAGCTGGTTCAGTGGGGTATGGAAAAACATTCGCATCTTCATAAAACATGACGAATCCGTTCCATGTCTCGTTTCTGCCTCCTGCCGCAACGTATCTACCATCTGATGACATATGCACTGTGAGAAAGTCATTTATTCCGAAAATATTGGACCACGTTGGCTCCTCGTCAGAGCCCCATCTTCCGCGGCATCCAGCAAAATAGTACAAGCCTATCCCAGTTCCACCCACCACAACGTATTCGCCATCATCCGACATATCGAACGTCCCCCTCTCGACGGCTCCCCACAAATCTCTACTTGCCCACGTAGGATGAAGTCTCTCGCCGCTCTCCCCTCTGCAATCGTCAAAATAATATACATACCCAAGGGAAGTGCCAGCAGCTACATATTCGCCGTCAGCAGATATGACAACAGAATAGAAATACTCCCCTTTGCCGGATGAATACCACCACATTGGATCCGAATTGTTGAATGAAAAATAGTATAAACCGGTGCTGTTCACAGCAACTATATAGTTGCCATCTTTTGACACCGCAACGTCATTTACATTCATAGAACAATTCCACAGAATCTTCACTCCGTAGACTTTCGACACATCTAAGCCATCAGACGCCTCCACCTCAACCGTGTTAAATCCAAAACAGACTAAGGAAGCCAACAACAAAGACAAGCTCAAGACAGACACAAACTTTCTTCTCATATTGTATCACTTGCCAATTTCGCTTCCACAGTATCGAGGCATCGGCTTTTATGACTTGTGGAGGAAATGCAAAACATCAGCCAATGATCTCTACTATGATTGGTGCAAGGGGCTCCACTTCTTGGTCTTCAAATCGGTTTTGTATCATAGTTGCTCATTAACAGAGAAGCACCGAGGGAGTTTGAAATCATACAGAATGTATCGAAAAATAGAACCGAAAAGACGCAGACTTTATGGAAAGCGACCCAAAATCATCAGCGACATGATGTTGAGATAGAGAATTATCATGCTTATCAAGACGGATTTGTCCAGTCGTATACCCTTTCCAAAGCAGAACGCGGACGAGATGAGTAAGAGACTCCAAACTTGAAATAACAACAAGAGATATCGGGCAGATTCATAAGAGATGAACAATGTAACGTATGGAAATATAGCGAGTGGAAATGCAGCAAATCCTAGACAGGAAAATAACTGCAACTCGTTTCCGGTTCGCTTATACACCAGTGAAATAACAATATCGGAAAATAGGAAGAGGCCTATCCAACTGAAGAAGAACAGCGCTATTATCGTCTCAAATTCATAGGCGGTGTAGGGAAAATAGAAGAAGAGCGCGGGGTCGAGGTTGGCAAGAGCTGAACCAAAAGCACCCAAGAAGAGGATGAGGAGCGCGACAGGCAAAAGAATTATGGGTTGAGTTGTGCGGGTGAAAACTGGAGACAAAAAGAGGTAGCGCCCAAAGCGGTGACCCAAGGCTTCACCAATGTCTAACGTCGGCGGCAAGCTCTTGTCCCTTAATGCCTTGTATAGAAGACGACCACGGTCATTCAACATATACTTCTTCTGTTTGTCTTGAGTCAAGAAGTTAGAAAGCATATCAAGGTGATAGTAGACTGTGCCGACACCCAGATCCAGCGTCAGTCGCAGTTCCTTGAAGCCTATTTTCTCTTGTTGCCCTAAGATTTCAATTATTTTTCTGCGGTTGGGGTCACGGAGTAACGTGTGGTAGCGGGAGATTTCTTCCTCCACAGAATCCACCTTTGCGTTTCATGTCGATATTAGTATGTCATTCTTTAATGTGTAACTATCATATAGTTGGAACGTATGCTTAGACCAAAGCAAAGACAGCATGCGCACATAACACTTAAAAACGCTCATTCGAAGTACTAACATGACCAAAGATGCCGACACACGGATCACTTTCAAAAGCAGGAAAAGTAAGACAGCAAACACCAAAAATCGAAGGCAAAACCAGACAGAGCAAGATACCCAGAGTACACTCTAGACGAAACTACGAAAAGAGAATCATCCTCCAAAGGCGTCCAGGACAAAGCTGGAAACAAGGACAACGTAGACGCCGCCGCTAACCTAGACTACTTCTCAAAAGCATTCTCATAGCAATACATAAGAAATAATTTTTATAGACGCCTATACTTCAAAGTGACCTAAATGCAGGTAGATCTAGCTCTAATTAGCGGAAACATCATAACCATAAATCCATCCAGACCCCAAGCCCAGGCAGTAGCCATCAGAAATAGCAGAATAATTGAAGTTGGCGAAAACGCAGAAATTGAGTGCTTGATCAAAAAAAGCACTAAGGTAGTCGATCTGAACGGAAAAACCGTTGTACCAGGTCTCATAGACACCCACATCCACATGGCAGGATTCGGAAAAACGTTAACCGAAATCAACCTTAGAGGCATCCGATCCATCAGAGAGATGCAGCACAAACTGAAAAACCGCGTAGAAAAGACGCAAGAAGAGAAATGGATTCTAGGTCGCGGGTGGGATCAAGACCGCCTCAAGGAGAAACGGTATCCAACGAGATGGGACCTAGACAAGGTTTCACCGAACAACCCTGTGGTCTTCACCCGTGTGTGCGGTCACGTATGCGTCGTGAACACCAGAGCCGTAGAAAAAGCAGGCATAACCGCAGAAACCACTCCACCGCCTGGAGGAGAAATTGACAAGGATCCAGAAACAGGTGAACCTACAGGGATTTTGCGTGAAAACGCTATGGATCTAGTGCATAACGTGAAGCCTGAGCCAAGTGAGCATCAACTCATGAAAGCATGTCACTTGGCGTGTCGGAAAGCCGTTGAAGCAGGATTAACAAGCGTCCATTGGATTATCAGTTCACCAGCCGAGATCCGTGTTATCCAGATGCTTCGTGCTAAGGGTAGACTACCCCTGAGAGTTTACTTACTGATTCCTGTGGGGTTTCTAGACCATTTGGTTGGCTTGGGCGTATCCGCGGGCTTCGGCGACCACATGGTGAGAATTGGAGGTGCGAAGATCTTCGCAGATGGTTCTCTGGGCGCTCGCACCGCAGCCTTGCATGCATCCTACAGCGATGATCCTTCGACAAAGGGAATGATGATATACAGCAAGAAGAAATTGGAAGAACTGGTCATGAAGGCCCATAGGGCAGGTCTTCAGCTAGCTGTCCACGCCATCGGTGATCAAGCGATAGATGTCGTGTTGACTGCTCTTGAAAAGACTTTGAAGAAAATCCCCCGAGAAGATCATCGCCACCGCATAGAACACGCCTCAGTTCTGAGTGAGATACTGATTAGCCGCATGAAGAAGTTGGGGGTGATAGCCTCAGTGCAGCCTCACTTCGTCGTCTCAGATTTCTGGGTTGCTGATCGCTTGGGGCCTAAGCGAGCCAGATGGACCTATCCCTTCAAGACCCTTATTCAGGAGGGTGTTCAGATTGCTGGCGGCTCGGACTGTCCTGTCGAGCCTATAAATCCGTTATTGGGCATTTGGGCAGCGTCTTCAAGGGAATCTTTTCCAGAAGAAAGAATCAGCGTTGATAATGCTTTGCGTATGTACACTATTGATGCGGCCTTCGCCTCTTTTGAGGAAGATGCTAAGGGTTCAATTGAGGCCGGTAAGCTGGCTGATCTCGTTGTTCTGTCTCGTGATCCGCGAAAGGTTCCGCCAGATGAGATTAAGGACATTGTGGTTGAGATGACTTTTGTAGGTGGGAGAATGGTTCATGGCAATTCTGGGACTATGTAGTTTTGAATGTTGAGATAAAAGGGTAAGGTCTATGGGTTTCATTCATAGGTTTATCTAAAGCTGATGTATATTTGTAGATGAGCCCTGATGAGTTCCACTGTCTGCAGAGAGATCATTGAATCCATAAAGGAGATCTCCAACCCAACCAAAGAAGATGTTAATCAAGCTAAGCTCAGGATCGCTGGCAAACATGCCCTCAATCGCGTTCCTGCAAACTCCGAGTTGATACGTCACCTGAAATCTGACGAAAAAAATAGGCTTCTTCCAGTCTTACGACGTAAAAAAGTCCGCACGATTTCAGGCGTCACGGTAATTGCCGTCATGACTAAGCCTTGGCCTTGTCCAAAGGAGAATCCGTGTGCATATTGTCCCGGTGGACCACCCTACGGATCTCCTCAGAGCTATACAGGTCACGAACCTGCCGCAATGAGAGGTGTACAGAATGATTTTAACCCTTACAGGCAGGTCACGCGTCGTCTTGAACAACTGAAGGCTATAGGCCACGCTGTTGACAAAGTGGAGATTATTGTTATGGGAGGAACGTTTCCAGCCACGCCGCGGGATTATCAGGAAAATTTCGTGAAGGAGTGCTTAGACGCAATAACCGCTAGGAAGACCGCGTCTTTGGTTGAAACGAAGAAGAAGGCTGAGAAAAGTCGTGTTCACAACATCGGAATCACCGTGGAGACGCGCCCCGACTGGGCCAAGGAAAGTCATGTCGATCACATGTTGTCTATGGGTGTGACTCGAGTGGAGCTGGGCGTCCAAAACGTGTACGACGACATCTATGAGCTTGTAAATCGTGGACACACGGTTAAAGATGTCGTAGAGGCCACCGCCATATTGAAGGATGCTGGTCTAAAAGTATGCTACCATATGATGCCAGGCTTGCCCGGCTCAAGCTTCAAGAGAGACCTGAAAGGGTTCAAAAGAATTTTTACCAATCCAGACTTCAAGCCAGATATGTTGAAGATATACCCATGTCTTGTTCTCAAGGGGACAAAGGTCTATGAGTGGTGGAGGAATAGAGAGTATACACCATACACAACTGAAAAGGCTGCAGAGCTTATTCTTGAGGTGAAGAGGATGATTCCTCCTTGGGTCAGGATAATGAGGGTTCAGAGAGACATCCCGGCGCCGTTGATCGAGGCTGGGGCGGACCGAAGCAACCTTCGGCAGATGGTTTTGAGGAGGCTGAGGGAGCGAGGGTTGCGGTGTCGCTGCATAAGGTGTCGTGAAGTGGGACACAGGTGGCTAAAGGATAAGATAAAGTCCACTTCAGAAAATGTTGAGGTTCTTATTACCAAAGAGAAGGCATCGGAGGGAGAGGATATCTTCATCTCCGTAGAAGATACAGCCCAAGATATCCTCATCGGCTATCTCAGATTACGCATTCCCTCGGAAAAAGCTCACAGACCCGAAATCAGTCCTGAAACAAACTCGATAGTCCGCGAGCTTCATGTCTATGGCCCTTTGGTTCCTGTCGGAGAGCATTCGGCTCAGGCTTGGCAACACAGAGGCCATGGGCAAACCCTGTTGTCAAAAGCGGAGCAGCTGTCTTCTGAGAATTACGACCGGAGAAAGATAGTTGTTTTAAGCGGACTCGGAGCAAAGCAGTACTACAAACGGCTTGGATACGATTATGATGGACCCTACATTTCGAAGATGTTGGAGAGATGAAGCTTGAGCGGGGAGTTTCCAGGCTATAGAGGCAAAGTGTTGCAGATCCTGAAGAAAGCAGAAGCCGAAATTGGAGACATCATCCGCATAATAAAAGGCAAAGAAACTTACGAAGGCATCCTCATCCCCAGATCCGAATACGGCGACGAAGAACATGTTGTAATAAAAATAAAGAGCGGATACAACATCGGCATCCACATCACCCCATCAACACAAATAGAAAAAATGGGCGAAGGAACCAAACCCACATTCAAACCTCCACCGTTGCCAAAACAGAAGTCTAGTCTACCCAAGGTATCAGTCATAAGCACAGGGGGCACAATAGCCAGTCGAGTTGACTACAGAACAGGCGCGGTGAGACCAGCACTCTCAGCAAGCGACCTATATAGCGTCGTCCCGGAGCTCTCAGAAATAGCTAGGGTAGAGGCGAAAATCCTCTTCAGCCTCTTCAGCGAAAACATAACGCCCGAACACTGGTCAGAGACCGCAAAGGCCGTAGCCGCGGAAATCAAAAAAGGTGCTGCTGGAGTCGTGGTTGCACACGGAACTGACACCCTTGCATACACAGCCGCAGCACTGAGCTTCGCACTACAAGACTTACCAGTGCCCGTTCTAATCGTGGGTTCCCAAAGGTCGGCGGACCGCCCAAGCTCGGATGCAACCACCAACCTCATAGGCGCAGTTCGAGCAGCTAGCGAGGCGCCATTCGCCGAGGTGACTGTCGCTATGCATGAAACCATCTCAGACAAGTTCATAATATTTCATAGGGGAACAAAGGTAAGAAAGTGTCACACAAGCCGCAGAGACACCTTCAAATCAATAAACACCACACCTCTTGCCAGAATGGAAGACGGAAAGATCACGATGTTGGTTCAGAATTACGGGAAGCGGGACCCCGGCCGAAACCTCGCTCTGAAGCCTGATTTTGATGATAAAGTGGCGCTTGTGAAGTTTCATCCAGGATTAGACCCCTCAAGCATTGAATGGTACATCGACAACGATTACAGAGGTATGATTCTTGAGGGAACAGGACTGGGCCACGTAGGCAGCTACTGCTTCTCGGCGATCAGAAACGCCGTTAAGGAAGATGTGGTAGTCGCCATGACATCCCAGTGCATCTGGGGGCGAATAGACATGAACGTCTACGATCAAGGCCGCGATCTGCTCGCAATGGGCGTGATCCCACTTGACGACATGCTTCCAGAAACGGCCCTCGTGAAGCTCATGTGGATCTTTGGACAAACAGAAGACACGGAAGAAGCGAAGAGACTTCTCACAACAAACCTAGTCCACGAAATATCACCGAGAACACTCCCTGAAGAAAAGTAGCGAGGAAAAAGCATGAAAATTGACTATCACAAGATTGGTTTAAAAGCTGGACTCGAGGTTCATCAGCAACTGGACACAGAATCCAAGCTCTTCTGCTCCTGTAAGCTCCACCTCTTCAAAGAAGAACCAGAAATCACGTTCGTAAGAAGACTGAGACCGACACAGAGCGAGCTTGGCCAGATAGATCCAGCTGCACTATTCGAGTTTCAGAAGGGCGTCAAGATACTCTACGAAGCCACAAGAGACACAGCCTGCCTTGTGGAGATGGATGAGGAGCCACCACACGACCTAAATCATGAGGCTGTCGAGATAGCTTTGATTGCTGCTATGATGATTGGTGCAAGGCCTGTGGATGAGATCCATGTCATGCGAAAAACAGTCATAGACGGATCCAACACCACAGGCTTCCAGAGGACTTGCGTCGTCGCTCTCGGCGGAGAACTGGAGGTTGAGGGAAAGAAAATTCCAATAGAACACATAAGCATAGAAGAGGACGCCGCCAGAAAGATGGGAGAGGAAGAGTCTATCATCAGATACCGCATCGACAGACTTGGAATTCCACTGATCGAGGTTGCGACAGCACCAGTCATCTACACACCAGAAGAAGCTGAGAAAACCGCTTTAGCGATTGGCCGAATCCTACGCGCCACACGAAGAGTCAGGCGCGGCCTAGGAACAATCCGTCAAGACCTGAACGTTTCCATCCGAGACGGAGCACTAATCGAGATAAAGGGTGTCCAAGAACTTGAATTAGTATCGAAGATCATTGAAAATGAGGTTCAGCGTCAACTCAATCTTCTTGAGATAAGGAATGGGCTAGACGAAAGGGGATTAGGAGTTGAAAGCATAAAAGAAGACTTTGTTGACGTAACCTCAATCTTTGAACAAACTAGGTGTCGAGTTCTTCGGAAGGCCATAGAGCAGAAGAAGCAAGTACTAGCAGTGAAGTTGCCCAATTTTGCTGGTCTGCTGAAGAGAGAACTTGTGCCTGGAATGAGACTTGGAAGTGAAATGGCTGATATAGCCAGCTTCTGGGGTAGGGTTGGTGGAATATTCCACACCGATGAACTGCCAGCCTATGGTATAGTTGCTGAGGAAATTAATAGCCTTAGACAGCTTATGAAAGCGGAAGAGCAAGACGCCGTTGTCTTTGTTGCGGACACGCTGGAGAACGCGACTTACGCCTTGAAGGCTGTGACAAGGAGAGCGAGAGAAGCTTTGAAAGGGGTTCCAGAGGAGACCCGTGCAGCTAATCCTGATGGAACAACCAGATACATGCGACCGAGACCCGGAGCAGCCAGGATGTATCCTGAGACTGATGTTCCCCCAATTCAGATTCCTGAGGATTATCTTGAAAAACTGCGTGCCAGTCTTCCCGAGATGCCTGAAAAAAAGATGGGACGTTTAATGAGGCAGTATGATCTTAACCGGAAGCTGGCCAAGCAGATCCTGAATTCGGACTATGCTGCTTTGTTTGAGGATGTTGTTCAGAAGACGAGAATTTCGCCGACCGTTGTAGCGGTTGCTTTGACCGAGACTTTGAAAGCTTTGAAGCGTGATGGAGTTCCAATCGAGAATGTTGGGGATGAGCAGCTGAGAGACCTGTTTGGTTCTCTGGACTCTGGGAAAACAACCAAGGAAGCGATACCTGATATCTTGACTTGGCTCTCAAGGCATGAGGGCGCGAATGTAAGGGAGGCTATCGAAGGTTTGGGGTTGACTATGCTGTCGGAGAAAGACCTTCTGTCGATCGTAGACGATTTGGTGAGGCAGAATAGGGCCCTTGTTGAGGAGCGAGGGATGCGTGCCTTTGGAGTTTTGATGGGGATAATTATGGAGAAGGTTAGGGGCCGTGCTAAGGCTGAGTTGGTCAATGAGACCTTGAAGAAGCGTCTGGCCGAGGTCGTGGACTAGTCTGTAAATCTAATGTCAGTGTGAATGTGTGCATGCAGCTGTCTTGTATTTTGCCAACTTGCGCAGGCAAACCTCACAGAAACCGTCCACTTGTAGTATGGGTGATTTCAACAGTTCAGAATACATGAGGTCGATAGGCTCCACATGATGGCGTAAGCCTCTGTTGTGGCCCAATCCGTGAGCCACCAGTTTGCTTGAAGTTTCCCCCTTCACCTGAAAGAGGGAGACAACTCCAGCCGTTTCATCTACGTAATCGTGAACAAGATAGAACCATCTCTTGAAATTCGTTTTATCAAAGAAATAGTGCACGGCCACTATAGGGTCCGACGTTATCCCCAATAAGAGACTGACCAAACTGTTGGAGTCTCTTACTTTTCTAATTCTCTCAATCAACTTTTGAAAAAGAAAGGCTCCATAGGATTCTCTGTTTGTGGCTACCTTGAAGTCATGTTCCAAGCTAAGCTTTCCAATGTATTTAATGTCGTCCCATGTATCCGTCGGAAAATAGCTACTCGCATTTTCAACAATCTCAACCATGTCTTTTTTGTCTTCTGTTTTCCCGCTGATTGTGAGAACCGTTATTGGCTGCATAATTAAGACTTACGAAACGAGACATATAGCGATTACGGTTTCCCATATTGTTTCATAAACCGGGATTTCAGATAGCAATGCATGTAATCGAGCGCCCTATTGCTATGATTTCTTGGAATTATAACGCATGTATTGAACAATCGGTTTGACTTGATATAATAAATAAACTCTAAAAGGCGATTTATTCTATGTGTTTCCGAGCAGGTATATGTGTTTGAGTTGATTGGAGACGTTCGATATGGGTAAGATTCAGGTGAGGATTAAGGCTGGTTTCGGCGAGGTTGTTCTGGAGGGTGACAGCCCTCAGGAGATTCTCGATCTGCTCGGATCTATGTCGTCCAAATTCATAGGTGAGATAGACAACTTAGTATCAGCCAAATTAGCTGTGCCAATCAAGTCGCAGCTGGAGGGCATAATTGAACTCACGACCGAAGGACCCATCATCACAACTCGTGGAAAACTTACACATTATGAGGCCATCGGACTGACCTTGTATGCTTCAGAGGAGAAAACTCGAACAGCAGCCGAGATCACTCGGTTGCTCGAACTAGGCGGAATCAAGGCTCAGGTTCCAGCACGACTTAACGAAATGACGAAGCGGGGACTGGTTTTCAAGCCTGATCCATCCAGGGCTGAGTGGAAACCCACCACACAGGGCGAAGGCTGGGTTGAGGATGAAATTTTGGCGAAGCTACAGGGCGAAAGAGGTTAGGGAACACACACAGAGGAGCAAGGTCTAGACCCGGGCAGCTATATAATTCAAATGTGAAGAGTGCATGCGCAAAATGAATTGGAATTAGGGTTTGGCTTTCCTCCATGAGTTCTTAGGTAGTCTCGTTTTAGAGTGTATTGAGATTAAATAATATTCTATTTTGATTAGGATAATCATTCAAAAGTGTTAAATGTTTGAATTACATATTGTAGAATAGGGGAGGGAGAGATGAGGAGGAAGATTGCTTTGTTAGCTTACGTTTTCGTGTCATCATCATTGCTTCTAGCTTTATTCTCTGATAGTTGTCTTTTTGTAAGCGGAGATCGTCCCCCAAGATGTAGAAATCAGAAACAGGGTGCCTTGGTGATTCCGCAGGGCGGCTATATTTCCCTTCAAGCAGAGGGTATGGACGCTGTTTCTCTGCGCAAAGCTGTACTTTCTACAAATGAGACTGGAACTTGGAGGAACGAAACTGAATACCCATTTTTATGGAAGCAGGAGGCTGTCTGGGGATTTGATAATTTCGGCACAGCAACCTATAAAGACGGCATACTCTACGCTCCTTCAAAGGAAGGAGTGGCCATTTTCGATGACAGTGTCTATGCGATAAACGCTTCAAATGGCAATATAATTTGGAATAGAACCGTCATATATTGTGATGCTTCACCATGCATAGATGGTGATGTTATCTATGTAGGTGAGATGAACACTACAAACTCAAAGGCGATGGCATTAAACAAGACTACTGGAGAGGAAGTTTGGCATTTTACAGAGCCCAATAACGACGCGTGGGTTGGCTCACCAGTGGTCCATAGCGACTACGTTTACTATACAACATATTACGCACGAGTATATGCTCTGAACAAAACCAATGGACATCCTATATGGCATCAAGACATCGGTGATCTTTCGGTATGTTCTGCGGCTTATGACGAAGGTATTGTTTTCGTTTCGGCTCATACCCCTCCAGGTCAATATGCCTTTAACGCAACAACCGGAGAAGAGATATGGCATGTTAATCATGGACGCTCATGGGACTCTTCACCAGTGGTTTACGACGGAATGATTATTCAAGTAGTATGGATTGCGGGTGCACCAACTGACTTTTGGTACACGCGCGTGCTGAACAAAACTGATGGAGGACGAATACGCACTTTTAAAAAGGGAAGCCCAAGCACTCCGTTGGTGTGTGATGGGAAAATCTTCATTCCAGACGATGATTGGAGGATGTGGGCCTTTGACCTACTGACCGGGGAAGAATTGTGGCACACGGTAGAGCTCCACGATGGATCATTCCCGGGAGACCTCAGCTATTGTAGCCCGGCCACAGCCGGTGGTGCTATATATTACCAGTCTATGAACGGAACCTTCTACGTGATAAACAAGACAGATGGGGGTATACTTTGGAGATATAAGACCAGACACGGGGCGACCCATTATGGTTTTGGCAGTCCAAGTGTTGGCGACGGATGCGTGTTTGTCACAAATGACGGGGGTCTATACGCCTTTAAGATAGGTCCAGGCTTCGGTGACTGGCCAATGTTTTGCCTAAACACCCTTCACAGGAGCGTCTCGGAGCACGGTACAGAATACGTGAGGTGGCCATTGACGCAGCCAAAGGATTTCGAAGATTCCTCAAAAGTGTGGATCACGGCGAAGTTTGTCTGGTGTAATAAGACGATTACTTCTGCGGCAATAGCGTGGAGAATATACTTTTTCGATAGTGCAGGAAATACATGTGCAACCGATATAGAGGTTTTTTATGTTGAGGGGCACAACATAGCAGTAGTCAACGTGGTTCCTGAAAAAACAGTGATAGGGCAGAATCAAACATCGTTAATCGAAGTGATGGTTGTGAATGAAGGTGATTATACTGAAACTTTCAACGTAACCGTCCATGCCAACACAACTATGATTGAAATAGAGGAAGTAACTCTTACAAGCGGGAACTCTACTGCCCTCACCTTCACATGGAACACTACAGACTTTGCTAGGGGAAACTACACTCTTAGCGCCTATGCAACTGCAGTCGCAGGCGAAATGGAGAGAACAGACAACACCTATATTAACGGCGAAGTCTACGTCGGAATCCCAGGCGACCTTGACGCTGATGGCGACGTAGGCCCGGAAGACTTCTACATATTCGCGCGGACCTACGGAACCAGGATGGGAAAACCAGCTTACAACGCAAACTGCGACATAGATAGCGATGGCGACGTAGACCCAGACGACTTCTACATATTCTCAGAAGACTATGGCAAAACAGCGACGTAACAATGTAAGCCAAAATCCCATTTTCCTTTTACAACAAGATAGACCTAACGTAAACACTTAATGAAATTCTGTCCAGCTCTGATGTTCCTTCCAGAATTCTATTAGTTTCTGGAAGGCGCGTTGAAAATCCAAGTTTTTCCAAGAGCAAACATATCCCAAAAGAGTTATGAGGTGATGCTTTCAGAGTTTGTGTTCTAGAGTTTACGATGCCCTGGAATAGCTGGGTGGCCATGAAAAAGCAGGAGCAAACCAGAAGCGCCAAGGTTGATCTAGGACAAGCATACTCGGAGAAGATAGAACTGAAAGCATCTAATCTAGCCAGAAACGAAGAAATACCCAAACTCATCCGCTTCATTGAAAATGAGCTGAAAAATCAGAATCCAGCTGTCTCTCGCGAGTTTCAGTTGAATATGGCTTGCGCATGTTTCTTTCTGGATTTTTGTGTAGATTTGAGATTCAAAATGTTTCAAGTAGATACGTAGAACCTCGTCATTGTTCGCCATGCGACTGAGGCTTGTCCTTCCTAGTATCATTCTTTGTGCTCGTTGCTAGTTTAGTAATCAATAGCGCAAACACGAGGACTGAGACTTTCTTGGTCTCTTAAGAAACTGACCTCACAAAGTCTTTAGACCTCAGAGAGAACGACTCGGTTTTCATAGGCTTCTCAGTAATCGTGAGACAACCGACGAAATAGACTTCATCACCGATCCAGACGAAGACATAACCTATATTCATATAACAACACCGGCGACGTAAGCTTCTCCTTTCTTACAACGGAAGCTGGCACTTACACACTACACTTCGACAACACCCAATCAACAAAAACGAAGACCATTACACTGAACTACGACGTTGAGCACTACATACTCGGCATGCCTCAAGAAATGTTCCTCACTGTAGTAATTGTAATAATCTGTGTGCTTGCTGTTGCAGTTTTTATCCTCCTAAGAAAGCCCGGATGCTAACACGCCCCCGCTTGACGAGTTGGCAGTCTTCTCCCAGGTTTTCTTTGACCAGGGTTTAATTCAAACTAACGTTTCTATCTGACAACGATTTTTTGCGTCAGTTTTTTCTCTTTCATGGCCATCGCTTGAAATCTCAACATCGGAGGAGATCTAGCTGACGCTGGTCTCAGTTCGGGTTCAATCTTGACCCAGATTGGGAACTTGCACCTCAGCGCTGTCCCCTTCATAATGGCTTCTCCTTGCGGCAGAGACCCCAGAAGCTCGACGAAATGCTCTCCCACCACCTCCTGCAATCTTCTCTTGTCTACATCCTCTAGAGCATGGGAGATCGTGTTGTTTGCGCACTGGGTTATCACCGTCTTGTCCACCGTGGCTAAGCGTTGGGTTACAACCCATAAACCTACTCCGTTTCGTCCCCCGTTCGTGGCTATCTCCTTGACTACGGACAATAGTTTGCTCCTGCTGTCCTTGTCGCCGATGGAGAACTGGGTCCATTGGGGCGCATAATACATCGCTTCTTCGAGAACTATGGCACAGCCGAAATCGGAGTTCTCCAGAGCCTCATAGAAGACCCTCCTTAACACCTGAGTCAACACCAGGTGCTTCTGCGCCCAACCGTTAGGTCCTTGAGAAAGGTCCATAATGACTATTCTATATCGATTCAGTAGACCAACTGGATCTAAGGCCTTTACATATTCATTCGGGATCGTCCTTGAGAATTTGACCGCCTCTACCACTTGCTTCTTATAGTTGTCGAAGTCCTCCTCTGACCTTCTAAAGCCTACGCTCCCGTCGGAGACCTCTCTCACCGCCTCGGTGAGGTTGCGTTTGGTGAGTGGCTGCCCCACGTTTTCGAGGAAGCTTAGGGCCTTCATCAGTATCTTCGATGTCCACCATCCTCTCTGCCATCCGAACTCGCTCAGGAGGTCTTCTGGATGTATATCGTCGCTGCGAAAGAAGGATAACCATGGAACCTTTTTCACCCTTTCTCCGAAAGGCATCTCCAGACTGCTGTACTCACCGTCCTTGTCGACGATGAAGAACTTGACAGGGGGCTCGGCGTGTGCTGATCTCTTGATCATGGAGATAGCCGTTGTTGTCTTTCCTGTGCCCACGGCTCCGCATATGAGACAGCACTGTCTGATCAGATAGTATAGGTCGAGCTCCACATCTAGACCGCTGCTTGGATCAACGCCGAGTAGAATCTTCCACTTTGAGGAAGGCTTGGTGAACTCTTCGATTATCCTTGGCTCTGCCTTGAAGACCGGCGTGTTTGGCGGTAAGGGATACCTGAGTGGCCTGATGGCCTCACCGTCCATCCAGCCCCACTGGTAGGCTAGGGCTCTCACTGTGGTTCTTTCATCATCCATGATCACGCTTCCCTCCTTCAGTAGCGCTTCTTCGTAGTCTCTGGTCTCCTTGTGTGAGTATACCTTCGTGATCTGGTAGACCACTGGTAAACCCTTTTTCGGATGTTCAATGTATACTAGGTCGCCCTTAGCGACCTCGCATCCGTTTTCAAGGATTATTATTATTGAGTTAGAAGGGTAGTCGCCTGTGACGCTGAAGCTGTATCCGATTCTCATCCTAAACCTCCTCTTATTGCGGCGGCTAGGGAAGAACCGAAGCGGCGCTCTAGTCTGGGAATCAGCTCCGAGTAAACCTCATTGACAAACTTCTTTGTCACTTTGACCTCCTCGTCTGCCTTCACGATAGGAAGGGGTATCCCGTCACGCACAGCGGTGGAATAGCAGTAGCCAGCCAACTCATCCACGTGGCTCAGCATGAATTCTGGGATGTCGATTCTGATGGGTGGTAAGAGGCGATTTGAGGATGTGCGCATGTAGAACGAATAGATATGGGAGTCTATCAGATCCATAAATGGAGCAGCTCTCATAGTCCTTCTCAAAGCGCTCTTGGGGGAGAAGATGTTGGTTCTCTCGCCAGCCTTCAACGTCTGAAGCAGAACAAAGGCGTCTGGAAGGAAAGTTTTCTCCTGCAGTCCAAGGTAACGAATCAGATATCTGGCAGTTGTCCGCTTAACCACCCCTGCAATCGCAACACCTCTTTCTGCGCACAGATTCAGCAAGAAATTTACGGAGGAGATCAGGGCGAGACGGTCTCGCTCCTCACCCTTCCTAGCCCACCAGTTGCTGAAGGCTAGGGGACCATCAATAAGCATTAGGTCTAAGCCGTCGTTTTTCGTCAGGAAGCTTGCTGAGGTTTCGAAGAGTTTTGTTTCTCGCCTGACGCTCACGATCTCGTGGAACTTCTCGCTTGAGAAGCAGTAGGGAAGTTTGATGGCTTCGGGGTTTGTGAAGTATCTTCTAGCATTCGGCAGCTGATAGATGAGGGCTGTTATGACGGCGAACCACCTTGAGGCTAATGGAACCCTCTGGCTACCTGCATCGGCGCCAGCCACCTTGTCGTAGACAATTTTACGATCTACAGGGTAGAAGTTTAGCTGTCTTTTGAGCTCGGAAATGATCTCTGGAAGCCTCTTGAAGTCCTTGTGGGCGTCCATAGAGACCTCATTTAGGATTAAATTTCTTAGAGCTAGACAGAGACGTGGGTAGGTTGTTGCACGCTTGTTCAGCAAACCACTTATTAGGCAATTTGGCTCATTTTTAATTTGGGTGCGGTGGGCTAACATCCGCTAAACACCCCCTAAGAGCGGTTTGTCGCTAAGGCCGGGAATCCCGACCTAGCGGCCCGCCGCACCGCCAACGGTGCACGGAAAGATTTTAGCAGTTCTCTTCTCGTAAGTTCGGAAGGATTCCATCCTCAAAGTGCTTGATTCCTAACGTAGATATCCTATACTCGCCCCTCGCTAGCCTTTCTACCCAGCGGTCATTGACGAGAGTGGTTATCCTGCGACTTATACTGCCTTTGTTTTTGCCCGTTAGGGTTACCAAGTCATCTAGTGACAACGAGGGTTCTTCAAACAAGTTGAGTTTGTAGCCGACAAATGCTCCCAGCAGGTTTAGTCCAACCAATTCCTTAACGGTTAGTTTTTTATCGGATAGTACTATGGGACCATTGGGGGCGATGGCAACTACGCCCTCTATCTTCGCGATGAGCTCTTGTAAATCCACAGTTAACCGTACTCGGGATAACACTTCTAGACCGGGGTAAATCTTATCCAGAGATGATATTAGGGCTCGCAACACCTGATCTACTGGTCCCTTGAAGTCTTCTTCGAATCCGCCATACTTTACGTAAATCTCAATATTATCTGACCCATTGGATCTCTTTAAATCAAGCAATTTTTCCTCTTTCATTTGGCTTCCTCCAACTTAGGTAGAATTCCCTCCATAAACTCCTTAACTCCGTAGGCGGTTATCCTATACTTGCCACGACCCACCCTTTCCACACACAGTTCACTCACTAGCTCACTCAGGCGACCAGCCACGGTGCCAGCTGGCTTGCCAGTCTTGTCCAACAGATCTGCCATGGAAAGATTGTCATCCTCAGCCATACCGATCTGGTTTCCAGCGTAAGCGGCAACCAGATATGTAAGTATCAGTTCGCTGTCCGTGAGTTCGTCGATGTCTTTTAGGATCACGGGTCGGCCTTTTGGAAGAAACGATATGGCGCCTTTGAGTCTCCTTAGAAGAAGCTCCAAATCCACTGTGAGGGTTAGTCCGCTGACAATTTCGTAATTGGGGTATATGTCCTTTATGAAATTGAAGACAAACTTCAAGACCTCGTCTGCTGATCCTTCGCATGTTGATTCCATAGAGCCATATTTTATAGTAAGCTTTATCTTAGGGACTTCTTGCCTTCTAGAAAGGCTCTTCTTAACCTCGTAGTCTTGATATGATCTCCTCAACCCAGTTTCTCCCCCTGACTGAAAGTCTGTATAGGTCCCCCTCTTTGAGAAGGATGCCTTCACGTTTCATCTCACTCATTCTGGCGGCATATCCTGCCATGCTCATACCGCTCAGAGAAAGAAGTCTGCTGACCTCTTTCGGCTCCAAACCATCGGGTCCAGAGGCGTACAACAATAAGCCTATCGCCTCCTTAGAAGTCAACTTTTCCAGCGGAACAATGATAGCTGGACCATCAACGGTGGACTCCACGACGCCCATCAACTCCTCTCTTTGTTCCGGAGCTAAGGCTCGTTCTAAGATTGACTGGTCGATCACACTCATCCATTCTGGAAAGGAGCGCAACTCATTTAGAATCTCCTCTAACTTCTCAGCTTCTAACTCGATCCGACCAAAGGGTCTCTCGATTACAATTCTGTATTTCATTGTAAACTCTCTACGTAATTTTGACGTCTTAACGCTACGTAATTTGCACTTTGCTATATTTAAGATTTTTCCACAGAATTGTGACAAACGAGAGTCTTTCGCTAACGATCGAAGGCTTCCAGCTCTTGACGATGTCTCTTGAAGAATGAGCGAAAGGATTTTGTCAAATCATATGTTTCCACAGCTTCCAACGGAACCCACTCGGCGTCCAACACATCACCACCTGGTTTCAATTTTCCTCCTCTAGGTCTAGCCAGAAACTGCAGTAAAACGTAGTGAAATCGGAATCCTCCCTCATCATCTCTGTAAATGCTGTCAACCACATCCATGGGCCTATCAACTGCTATCTCTATGTTCAAGCCACACTCCTCTTCCCCCTCTCGGACAGCAGCCTCTCTAACCTTCTCCCCAAGATTCACTGCTCCTCCGGGTATACTCCACCTACCCTTTCCAGGGTCAACGCCTCTCCTCACCAAAATAATCCTGCTATCATGAACAATGAGCACCCCAACACCTACAATCGGCTGTGTCGGATACTCACGCCTCAAACTCTAACCTCTCCTAAGCAGTATTTGCACGCCTCATCTACCTTTTATGCTTTAAAAGTAACCTTGTCTACTACAGTTCAAGATTCAGAAGTGCTTGTGAGAGGGGCTAGACCGTGAAGCCTTTCAGTTTTGTTCATGTGGCTGATCTACATCTTGGCTATGCGCAGTATAATCTGGACGCTCGACGCCAAGACTTCAATAGGACCTTCGGAGAAACTGTTGAGAAAACCTTGGAGTTAAAGCCCGACTTCATGATAATCGCGGGAGACATCTTCCAGCACGCACGCCCCTCAAACATCATCCTCGAAAACGCCATAAACAATCTTAGGCGATTGAAAGATGCTACAATACCAGTACTCACCGTGGACGGCTCCCACGACTCCGCCCCAAACGTCATCACAGGCACGATCCTCACCCCACTAGACAGCGCAGGCTTGCTTCACTACCTACCACGCCACGAAGGCGCCTCCTGGCGAAACAAAGGCTGCTACGTCTACGGCATCCCAAACTTCCGAACCAGAAGGAGAACCGAGGACAGCCTTCCAGCCTTCATGGAACATAACAAGCCCGAGCCCGACCCTTCCCTATTCAACATCTTCGTCTTCCACATGGCCCTAGACCTTCCCAGCGTGAAGCCTCCGCAGATGGAGGCCGAAGCCAGACCCGAGCTGATCCCAGAGGGCTTCAACTACTACGCTGGAGGTCACATTCACAAACCCTATGAAATGCCTTTCAAAAATGGCCTTCTCGTCTACAGCGGCTGCACAGAAACCGTGAGCTACGAGGATGCCGAATTTGAGAAGGGCTTCTACCACGTCGAAGTCAACCAAAAAGGCGTTCCAAAACTCAACCGCATCATACTGGAGACTCCGAGAAAATTCATAATCCTAAAACAGGACTACACAGGCTCAACCCCCAAAAAGATAACCGAGACGGCAGTAGAGACCGTGAAAAGGGCCGACGAACCGGGGGCAGTGATCGTTCCCGTGCTTCAGGGAACGTTGCCCGCTGAGGCTAAACGGGGAGAAATCGGCCTCTCCAAGATAAGAGGTGCAGCCGAGAGAGCACTCCATGTGCATCCACTTCTTCAGCTGAGAGAAACCGAAGTCTCAGAAGAGGTGATCCGCTCCATATTCAGAGGAGAACTGAAAGACCTCCGAACGAAAGCCTACGAATACTTCATTCAAATCTTCTCCGAACGTTATACCAGTGAGAAAGCTGAAGAAATAGTGAGGCTGGCCGTTGATTTGATCGAGCCCCTAGTGGGAAAAGACGAAACGAAAGTAAAGGAGAATTTGGAGGCATTTTCAGGTGAGAGTTAAGTCTGTTCAACTCGAAAACATCCGATCACATGTTAAAACGGAGATTCCCTTCGCCGCCGGATTCAACTGTCTCGTGGGGGGCCTAGGTCGCGGGAAATCAAGTGTTCTACATGCTATAGACTTTGCCCTATTCGGAGAACCGCTAGGCAGAAGCTACAATTACCTCCTCAGAGAAGGAGCACAAGCTGGCAAGATAGGCTTACATTTTGTACATGGCGGAAAAAACTATAAAATTTTGAGAGGACTTCGAAGACAGGAAGAAAGCATAAGCCAAGACATGGATAAACTCAAATTCTTCGAAGAGGACCAGCTGATTGCCAGCGCAAAGAACGAAGCAGTTGTCGAACAACTGAAGGCAATAACGGGCCTCGACAAAGAACTCTTTCGCGAGGTCGTCTGGGTACAACAGGAACATCTCAAAGAACTACTTGACATGACCCCACGGCAAAGACAGAAAAAGATGGACCAACTCTTCGGTCTCTCCGACTACGAGGTTGCTTGGAGTGAGTTAGCTGGTTTCCGAAAAGAGTACGAAGGTGAAAAGATCGCCTACGAACGCGACGTAGATGTAGTTGGAATAGAAAAGCTTCAGAACGACTACAACAAAGCAGTCGAAGAATTCTCACTAATTCAAGACAAACTTGAAGACCTGAGAAAGGAGCTAATGCAAGCCGAAGCATCACTGAAAAACGCAACAACACACCTCCAGAGCCTCGAGAAGCTGAGAAGAGAGACCGAAGAGTTGCGGAGGAGGGAAGCTGAACTACAGTCGAATGTGACCAATATAGAGGAGGCATATGCAAGGCTAGCAGAAGAAAGCGAGGAGAAGCAAGCACGTATCAACAAGCTAGGCGAAAGCTTGAAACAGATAGATGAACAGGAGAAAACATATCGAAACAAGCTGCAGGAAGTAGAGCTAAAATCTGACCAAGAAATCGAAGAGCTTAGGAGATTGCTTTCGACGCTCGAAGACCAAATGGCAAGCATAAGAGGCGAACAGGAGGCCACCAAAATGCAGATGAACTCCACTCAAAATCGCATTTCAAGCCTAAAAACGGAAGATAAGTGTCCCCTATGCCTTCAAATTCTCGCTGGGGACTACAGAGAGAATCTTCTCGGCCGTCTTCATGAAGAGAATGTTGAACGCGAAAGAGGGCTAGTAGAGCTTCAAAAGAACATCGACGAGCTAGAGGGATTACACAGTGTTGTTGACTTCGTTGCCTCCAATCTGCAGGTGCTTATCCCTAGAATCGAAGAGATAAAAATTCGAATCTCCGAAGAACAAGAATCTCTTGACAAGCTCTCAAAAGGGTTTGCGGAGGCGCAAGAACGGGAGAAAGCGCTTCGAAGCCAACTAGACACCACACGCACTGAGATCACCAAATTTGACATCAGCGAACTCAAGTCTGCAAGGAAACTCCGTGACACGGCCTTCGACCGATACTCCTCTGCGAAGTCTAGGTTAGAGACGCTGGAAGGCAGGAAGATAGACGCCGCATCAAGAACGGATATTATTAAGGAACGGCTGGACCACGCGGAGAAGAAAGTTGAACGGCTGGATGCAATCGAAAGACTACTTGGGGTTATTGATGACATAAGGGGCGCCTACAGAAGCATCCAACCCAGACTGAGAAGCGAGTTCATTAACTACTTGGAACGGGTTATTCAACGGGTCTTAGACGACATCGTTGGGGCGGAAGGATCAATGCTAATTGTGGATATCGATGAGACATATACGCCTTCCATGAAGAGTGAGGAAGGCTATGAACGGGATGTTTCAAATCTTTCAGGAGGAGAGCGGACACTGCTTGCATTCGCCTACCGCCTGGGCTTGGGACAGTTGATCATGCAGTCAAGAACAGGACATGGCCTATACTTGCTGTTATTGGACGAACCGACAGAAAGCCTAGGTAGAGAGGACGGATCAGTCGACCGACTGGCCGAGGCCATCTCCAGATCAAAGGCCATCCAACAAGTAATCGCGGTGACGCACAGCGAGGCATTCGCAGAAAAGGCGGAGCACGTCGTACGTGTGGAGAAGGAGGCGGGTGTTAGCAGGGTCTTCGTCGAAAGGTAACCCTATCTTTCATTCCTTCTCTTCGGTTCCTTCTCTTTCTTCTGGAGTTTTCCGAGTGACTGATAGAGGCGGAGGCGTGGAAGCCATCGCCCAACCGATCCATGCCACAATGAAGAGGAAAGTGTAGACGATGATCCCGACTGGGATGATCAACGCCCAATCGCTAAGTGACCTTCCAAGTATAAGCGTGTCTTGTGGCAGGATCAACCAAGAGAAAAGCCAAACGAAGTATCCAATCATGGCAAGCACGCTGACGATGAACATGAGCAAGCCCAGACTCTTATCGCGCACAGATAGCCCTCTCTTGAAAAGGTTGAGGCAGACTCCACTTAAAACTTTCTAGACATCCTATTCTGGGGGGTTCTATGCGATTGAATCGCTTGAAAGCTTTTCTCGTTTCCTACAAGGGCCCTCTTTCTCGCTAGTTTCCTATATCAAGAGGAAAGAGGTGAATAAGGCTGTTGGAAAATTATTTAAGTCCATATTCCGAATGGCTATGAGAGGAGAATGATATGAGATCACACTACGCATTATACGTTGTTGCCATCATATGCTTCGTCCTAGCAGCCGTTGTCTTCACGGGCTCCATTGATTATGCTGGCTATCTCGTTATGGACCCATTAATCAGCATGGTCACAACAGCAGTCTTGACCATGTTAGGCCTAATCTCCGCAGGAGCAGGCTACTTGATAAGATCAGGAGAGATGACACTAACTGCGCGACCTCATTTGCCAGCTCCCACGCTATCTTCATCACCACCAACACCTCAGCTGAGTTTGTCGGTAATCCCACCTATTGAGGTCACAAAAGTCAGAGGGGTTGGCCCGAAGAGGGCGAAACAGCTTAGAGAGCTTGGAATTAATACTGCCCAGGACTTGGCGAAGACCACGGCAACCACGTTAGCAGTAAAGACAGAGCTCTCGACCAAAATAACCCGTAAATGGGTCAGAAGGGCGAAGAAGCTCATCAAAGAAGCCTCACAAGAAAAATACTAACAGCACACATTCTTTGCCGAATAACGCACATTGTCTAAGTATTCGTGTATAGCATCAATCAAGAATCACAACTATGGAAAATGCTTCAAGAATAGCGGCAGAGTCATTTTGAGGACACCTAGCTTGGAATCTAACGAAGAGATCGCAACAATTTTCTTAGACCCTAAGACCAAGCAGGCTTCAGACATCACTATACATAAAGAAAATATTCGATTCAAGTGTAGACGATGTGCCACTTTCTGCTGCCAGTTAGGAGGCCCCAAGCTCACCGAGAAAGATATCGAACGCATAGTTAGAGCTGGCCACAAGGCAAAAGCCTCTTTTGTCCCTTTCAAGGGCGGACCCGATAGTTCACCAATGTTTCTCGGCAGTCTAAAGAGCCTGGAGGATGGCTCATGTGTTTTTCTCAGATTCAACTCGAAAGAAGGCAACTATCAATGTTCAATCTACGATTTTAGACCAGCACTCTGTAAATTTTATCCCTTCGATTTCTACAAGATAAATTCTCAATCCATCATGCTGAAGCTTATTCCATGCTGTAGAGGCCTGAATAATCCTGACGGAGAATTTGTGAATCAAAGGTTCATTATTGATTCTCTGCTTGATGCTATTTTTGACCTGATATCTTGATGTGTCTTAGTACAGACAGACGAATCTAGAGAGGTAGACGGAGAACTATGAGGATGGAAGTGAGAACTCTATCTCTGATGGCCATTTTCGCGGCCCTTGGAGTAGTTTGCGACGGTGTGGTGACACTCGGCTTCTCATCTGGAGTATGGTTTGGGTGGATCTTCTTAGTCAGCCCGATTGCAGGAATTGTGCTTGGACCCTACAATGGGTTCGTTTCCACTTTGATAGCCGTTATGATTGGACACTCGCTTTTTCCAAGAGATACAGTATACGAATTCATATTCACCATAGGAGCGCCCGTTGGCTCCATGATGTCAGGATTTGCGTTTAAGGGGCAATTGAAGAGGCTTTTTGCGTTCTACACCGTTATGCTCGGGGCTTACTTCGCTGCACCTGTTTCCAAGCATCTCCCAATCTGGGGGATGTGGGATTGCTACGTTGCCTACGCCATCCTCACAGTTCTATGCGCCATATTGAGTATACGAGGATCGGATGAGACCAAGCGGATATCCCCGTTTGCAGTAAGCGCCTTTCTTGGCCTTGAGGCAGATGTGCTCCTCAGAATCTTCATATTGGTTCCATGCCAGGGCTACCGGTTCTTCTATGGATGGACACCTGAGTTGTTGAAGGCAACATGGACCATTCCAGCACCCCTAATCACCCCTTTCAAAGTACTGCTATCCACATTCATTGTAACGTTGATTGGACCGCAAATCAAGCGCGCCCTTGGAAACTCAAAGATCTCTTAAAGCGCAGATTTCCAATAGCGGACTAACTAGCCGATTGTGTAGTTACAAGAATCGCGGATTGCTTCTGCGGTCTCACCTGCCTTTTGTAATGTGTAGCCTCTATTCGGACCCTCTACTATAAGAGAACAGAGTGGTTCACCCTCTTCTACTATAACTCCAGGCAGGGGAATATCCCTTGCCCCTTCAAAGGTGTTCAACTCAGGCGCAATTAAACGCCTTGGGGCAAATAAAATAAATCGAGCGCAAAAAACGGGGGTTCTCCTTGAAATAGTCGGAAGGCCTCCTTGAACACAAGCTTCTACATGAGCTTCTACAATGTTCATTCCGATAACTCTTTCAACACATTCCAACGTTCCTTGAAATCGAGGGTTCACTTCAATAATGTATGGGATGCCTTGTCTGGAGATCACTAGATCTACTCCATTAGACCCAACAAGACTGAAGTGCTGGGCAACCACCCCAGCCACATTTTTACACTCATCCACAACGCTTCTAGGAGCCGACAGGGGAACCACATTTCCACAGTATCCAAAAGGCTCTCTTTGGCCAAGTTCCTGTATTCCGATTAGCTGTTCATTCAACGTCAAAGTAACAGCCCTACTGGTAGAGGAGATAAAAGAAACACTTGCGTGCGTTCCCGAAATGTATTTTTGAACTAAGATTCTCTTATCCAGAAGAGAAGCCTCTCTAAACACTCGTTTCAATTCTCCAGAACCTTCGACCTTCCGCACACCAACACCGCCAAATCCCCTCGAGGGCTTGACAACAACCGGATATCCTATATCCTTGGATTCTCCCCTAGCCTCTTCAAGATCATCCACGACTGCTGTCTCGGGGTGAGATACTCCTAGACGATCTAGTTCACCGAAGAATCGTGTCTTGTCACGGGTTTTGTCAATGATGCTGGGATGATTTCCAAGTATGGGAACCAACTCATTGAGCTCAAATAAGATATCTGAAGAATCGTCTAGACCCGAGGATAATAAGACAGCATCTATCTCATATCTTTTAAGAAGGGCTTTTGTCAACTGTAAAAGAATTTCAGGGCTGAAATCCCTGCTCAAGTATCCACAGCTCCCTCCAGCTCTCTGCTTAATGGCTGACAGACTTTCTCTGCACAATCGTTTGAGATCTTGATCCACGAAGTGATCCACAGCGAAAACTTCATATCCTGCTCTCTTCGCGGAAGTAGCCAGAGAGACGCTGTCCACTCCTATAACCAAGAGATTGTGAAGATGTGAAATCTCAACTTCCGTCAACGAATAGCCTCCGCAATGCCTTAAGGGATCATCTTAATTATCTTGATGTCTTCTTAATTTCAGTATACTCCAATGAGCCACAGAAGTCTTGTAAGTAAGTGTGTGTTTGTGAGAAATGGGGAAAGACTCATGACAGAAACGGCTGAAAGGCCATCAAGAGTTAAACCCACCCCAGCTGTCTACGATGACTTTTTAGAGTGTTTCTTGAAACTTGAGTGCAACAACCCCTCAGGCAGCCACAAAGACAGGGAGACACTCTATCTGGTCAACAAGTTTGGCTGGGACAAAAGCTATATTGTCATCTCTAGTGGAAACGCGGGTATATCCCTGGCTTATTGGATGAAGGAAAAGGCGACGGTGCTTGTGCCAGAGATCACGCCTAGAGAAAAAACCGATGCCATAGAAAAGTATGGTGCGAACATTATTGTCAAGGGCGAATATTACTATGACTCATACAAACTTGTTGAGACCATCGCCAGACGGAAAAGGCTCATCAACATCTCTCCGGGATTTGCTGATCGATGGATGGGGGATAAGAGTATCAGTTATGAATTGAGACCTCTACATCTCGATTATGTATTCGTTCCATCAGCGAATCACACGCTTGCGTATGGCGTTGCCCACGGCTTTCAACAAATGCTTGATGAGGGTGAAGCTGTGAAGCTACCCATGATAGTGTCTTGCGTTGTTCCAAATCATCCCTTCGTCAACCTAACAGAAGAAATTGAAGAGCAAATCAAACAAAGTTTCAGTTCCATATACACTCATGGTGGCGAAGGAGAAAATCTGGAAAGACGATTTCTGCACTTTCCATTCACAAGGGTAGAGTCAACACAAGAACTCAGCTTGGTCCTGAGATTGGGTGAGAAATACCCAAAATATGATCCAGCAGTCTTGCTTGCCATGAAAATTTCAAAGAAGTTTCCTGGAAAGAAAGCCGTAATAGTCACCGGAATTAAGCGTTCAACATGCTAGCGTTGCCAAAAAACACGCGTGCCTAATAGCTGACATAACCTATATAGCCAACACGATCCATATCGAAGATTTCTCAAAGATTATCCATGAAATTGCCGTCCGACTCAAGAAAGGTGATGTAGGAGTAACGAACATGGAAATCCATGAATCAAAAATTGACAGAATAGTCTTTGCGCGTCTTACTGAGGATGAAGACCTGCTTGAAGCCATCACTCTTCGGGCAAAACGAGCCAAGATTACCGCTGGCTTTTTCATCCTCATCGGCGCCCTCAAAAAGGCGAAGCTTGGGTTCTACGACGAACAAGAATACAAGGCCACAGAAATCTCTGAACCTGTGGAAATAGTCTCTTGCATAGGGAACCTCTCACTCAAGGAAGAGGAACTTATCGTTCATGCTCACGTCTCAGTCTCAAATAAGAAGGGAGAGGCTTTCGGCGGTCATCTATTACCTGGCTGCGTTGTTTCAGTTAATGCGGAGTTGGTTCTTGTTGAGGCTGCTGACTTAAGGTTGCAGAGAGTGCCTGATGAAAAAACGAAGCTGCATTTATGGGATGCATAAATCAACTATCACACCGACATCGCTCTATGACATAAGTGCAAGTCTTAAGCACGACATTTCTATCATAATTTACTGATTTTGAATATTGATTTTCTCTTCATAACTGATTTTTACGCAGGAACCAGCAGGCATTCTCAGGGTGTAGGATGGACACTGATCTCAGGAAGATTCAACGAAAAATCGCCAAGCTGAAGAGGGATGCGGAGGAGCTGCGGCGCCTTAAGTCAGCCTGTGATGACCTCAAGAAACTCCGTGAGTCACTCGTTGAAACAGAATTTGATTAGTCTTAGGCCCCACACACAATACGAGGAGAACCGACAGCAAATTTCCAAATGTTGCAGACCTTGAGATGTGAGATGTTTCAAAAATAGTTAGGAGAAAAGAAGAGACTAACCCTTTGTTAGTCCATATATAAGTCCAACGATGAAACTGCCCATAAACAACAAGCTGGAGGTTAGAGGAACTATAAATGGGCCGAAGGTGGCAACAAGTGTTGACGCCGTCTCTATTAATTCGCGGATATCTAGATTAACAACATTCAGATGAGCCATATAAGCAATTGAGAAGATGAAAGCCCCAATAATAAAGGCGAGTCTATAAGCTTTCCTAACAGCATATCCAACGAAAAAACCGCTGATGCCGCCAATGCTCAACGGAAGAATTGACGTCAAAACTTCGCTCATCTTCATATAACCTTCTGAAGCTCGTTTCTGTGTGTTATCTGGAGATCACGGTTCCGCAGTTTTTACAGTAATAAAAATTGCCCTTGATTTTGCTCTGCTTCGCCTTGTCGATCTCGCCCCTGCAATTAGGACACTCCATCTATTTTGCCACCTTCTGCTTTACATTCTTCTGAAGAGACTGTACTCCAAAGGTTCAGGATTAAAATGTAGGCAGCTGTCACATGTATCCATATTTATTTTCTCTCGTCGCAAGGCGCAGTAGACTCCATGTGACAACGAAAGGGCATGCCTGCAATCGCTGCAACTTATTATCAGATCGCTGCTAATTTCCTTGATAACACGTTTTGTGGGTTTTTTAAGTTCCTGTAAGACATTAATTTGACGAACCATTCAAGCACCAAATGTGCGTATTGAGAAATCTATTAGAAATAAATTATGAATTTGAAATGAGGAATTAGAATCACAATTATTTACTTGTTGCAGGTAGCTATAGAAAATATGAGTCTATCTCAGTGGTTTCTCTTTCTTGCCGAGCACTAATTCCTTGAGGGAAACCCCATTGATCATAATGACCTTCCAACGAACTCCTGGAATGTCTCCCATACTCCTCCCACGAGAGCCACCGATTCCTTCAACTATCACCTCATCGTGTTCGTCAACAACGTTCAGGGCACCGTCGCCTGGAAGGAAGGCTGTAATGAGTCTACCGTTCTTGATTAGTTGAGTTCTCACGCACTTTCGAATCGCGCTGTTGGGCTGTTTGCTCTCAACTCCAACTTTCTCTAGGACTATTCCTCGGGCCATGGGCGCGCCCTCTAGAGGGTCGGATTTGACATCAAGCCTGAGCATTCGACGTTTGTAGTAGATGTCGCTCCACCTGAGCTTTTTCCGTTTCCCACGTAGTTGTCTCGCAGCGAACTCGCCCTTCGGCGACTTAGAGCCCATGATCTTTCTTCCTCAATCACATGATGCTGACGTGTTGTATTTGAAAATATCGTTTAGCCAGGAATCGGATTCTTTCGGCGTTCCTTCCGTTTTTGCCGATTGCCACCCCTTTGTCCTTGGGATTAACAGCAACCACGGCAATAGTTTTTCCGTCAGGTCGCTCAGTTATCCGGATTTCCTTCACTCTCGCAGGCTTCAAAGCATTTTTGATAAATTGAGCGGGATTATCTGAGTGTTCGATTATTTCATGCCTTTTCCCGGTCATCTTCTCTAAGAGACGAATGTTCTTGCCTTGTTTTCCTATGGCCATCCCAACTTCTCCCTTCTTTACGACAAAAATTATTCTGTTAAGCTCGTCGTCAATTATGCAATCCTTGACCATCGCGCCTGTTATGCTTTCAAATAGGGCTATATAGCGCATCTCTCGGCTTGTGAACCTTATTCCGCTAGACATCCGCTGCCTCCGCAAGCTTGAGTATATCTGAGTCCCCGGGTTCCCTTATCGCCAACGCTGAAACCATGAAAGTTTTTCCGCACACTGCACCTAAGTCTATGCTAGTTCCATTGTAAGTAACCAATGGGATGTCAGAAAGCCTACAATAATATTCGATATCTTCTCGAGCGCCCTTTGGACAGTTCGCCGCTACGATCACCAGTTTGACCTTTCCTACCTTGGCGTTCTTTACGGTGTTGTTAGCTCCCAAAAAGATCTTCCCAGTTCTCACGGTTGTGGCGATGGCCTTGTTGACATCGATCATTTCGTCTCCTCTCTGGGTGCCGTAGACATGTAGAGATCAACTAGACCCGTGCCGATAGGTATCGACTGCCCTACTATAACATTTTCTGTAACTCCACTCAGCGGGTCGCTTTCACCTCTTATGGCGGCTTCGATTATGTTCGGAACCGTGATCTCGAAGGCAGCCCTCGCAAGAACGCTAGCTTTCTCTCCGCTGATGCCATGCCTTCCTATCTGCCGCACGTCGCCAGTTGCTGTCATGATGTCGGAGACCAGCATAACATGCCTCACATCTACGTCGAGACCTTGTTCCTCAAGGACACCGATAGCTTCTTTGATGATGAGGTTTCTTGCAGCTTCGATTCCAAGCGTTTCAGCGGTCTCATGTATGTGATTGGTGAACGTTCGTTTCGGGTCCACACCACGAACTCCAAGTACTTTTGCTAGGTTAGACCCATCTGTTCTTATAACCCACTCTTGCCCTTCTTCGGTAACAAGGACTCTGCTGATGTTTGATAGACCCTTGACATGGTATGTTGAGAGTTTGTCAAGTAGTTTCTTAGCGTCTTTTGGTTTCTCTGGTTTGATGTTGAGTTGGTCATCTCTGATCCGTATTGTACATTTTGGTAGGCGCAATCCTTTCTCAAGTTCGTCTAGCGAGACGCCTCGATCTTCCATCATTGTTGGGCCCAGATTTATGACAACCTCTTCCTTCTCAGGATCTATGTACATGCCTTTCGAAATATCCCCCATGGTTGTATGAATGATTTCACGAGCTACCTCGGTTGCTTTCTCTTTGCTTTTTCGATGCTCTCTGTCGAGGTAAACGCTCATGATTGGCGTAGAAGGTGTTCGTCGAGCGTCGACTATTTCGATAAGGCGAGGCAATCCGAGAGTTACGTTTTGCTCTCTTACTCCCGCGTAGTGGAACGTTCGGAGGGTCATCTGGGTTCCTGGCTCGCCTATGGACTGCGCTGCCACGATTCCAACAGCCTCCCCCGGCTCCACTAGAGACCGCTTATAGTTCTCTAAGGTTTGAGAGATAGCTTCGTCTATGCCTTGTTGGGTCAACTTGGCTTTGTTCAACTTTCTTTTTAATTCCTTAGCAAGGATGGGTGTAAGCTTGTCTTTGACTTCCTTGACGCGTTCCTGGATTTGTTCTTTTGATGCTGGTTTGCCTTTTCCTCTCGCAATTCGGATTTGTTCAAGAAGCCTTTCGACATTGACAGCCTTTCCGTGATCACTCTTCGCTGGATCTACTCCATCTTCCCCGTATCTGAATTGGATGATGTCGCCAACGGCATTTCGAACTGTTCCGTCGTACTCGATACGCAGATGTTCTAGGGCGTTGATAAGACGCCTCTGCATATACCCACTCTGTTGCGTTCGCACGGCCGTGTCTACAAGTCCTTCTCGCCCGCCCATGGCATGGAAGAAAAATTCAACGGGGTCTAGACCTTCCCGGTAACAAGAATACACGAAACCTCTCGCCTTAGGAGTTGGGTCTCCTAGCTCAAAGTGTGGTAGAGCCCGATTGAGGTATCCACGCATGATTCTTTTTCCTCGCACAGACTGCTGGCCAACACACGCGGTCATTTGACCGATGTTGAGGCTGGATCCCCTAGATCCGGTCCTTGTCATGATCATACCTGAATTACCTACGTCAAAATCTTCGTCGGCCGCTCTCCCCGCCTTGTCCCTAGCTTTTGCTAACTCGTTCATCACGTATATTTCAAAGGATTCGGTTGGAGTTTGACCCGGCAACCTTTCTAATGTTCCATTCTTAAACCTCTTAATTAACTCCTGTATTCGCTCTTCGGAGTCCTGTATAATGTTACCTATTTTTCGCTGGACGGCATCAGACAACTCAAGTTCGTCGAAGGAGTAGGTGAACCCACGCATGGTCACAAAGAGCGTGAGAAGCTGAGAGATCTGATTCAGGAATTTCTGTCCAGCAGAGGCGCCATAATCTTTCATTATCTGATGGAGAAGACTCTCTGATTGCTCGGCTCCAATAGAGGTCCTATCTATCACACCGGACTTTAGGATGCCGTCTTTGACGACTACATAAGCGTCATAAAGACAATCCTCGCTCAGACACTTAGTGCAACCACGGCAGAAAGTGGCCTTTGACGCATAATTCAAGCCTTCTGGGATGAAGAGGCTGAATATCTGCTTTCCAGTCCAGAGAGGCTCGGGCTCCTTGACCTCAGGTTCAGGTATGGAGCCTTCATACTGCGCCGTAGCTAACAATCTGAAAACCTCCTCTCTAACAAGGCGAGTGGACTTACGGGTGAAAAGATACGCCGCAGTTATGAAGTCCCTGATCGCTCCGATTATCGGGCCCCCAAATCTGGGTGAGAGAATCTGATCTTGTACATCCATTAGAATTCTCGCTTCTGTCTGAGCCTCCTCGCTTTGCGGAACATGAAGATTCATCTCATCGCCGTCAAAATCGGCGTTGTAAGGAGGACAGACACAGAGGTGCAGACGGAATGTCTTGTAAGGTAGCACCCGCACGTAATGTGCCATAATAGACATCCGATGAAGGGATGGCTGCCTATTAAAGATGGCAATGTCGCCATCTCTAAGATGACGCTCCACGACAAAACCCGGTTCTACAGCCTCAGCGACCTTTTCTCGATCCACAACAAATTCTAGTCTAACACGCTTTCCATCAGGTCTAACGACGTAAAGCGCACCTGGATACTTCTCAGGTCCATTAACAATCAACCTCCGCATCTCGTCAAGGTTCCATTCTGTAACCTTCTCGGGCAGCGAAAGCCGCATGGCAACATCTACTGGCACTCCGACTTCGTTTATATCGAGATTTGGATCTGGAGAGATCACGGTGCGTGCTGAAAAGTCTACTCTTTTTCCAGAAAGGTTGCTCCTAAATCGCCCTTCCTTTCCTTTGAGGCGCTGTGATAAGGTTTTAAGTGCCCTGCCAGAGCGATGTCTGGCGGGGGGGATTCCCGAAGATTGATTATTGAAGTATGTGGTTACATGATACTGCAGAAGTTCCGATAAGTCCTGAATAATTAGGGTTGGGGCTCCAGCCTCCATGTTTTCCTTTAACCTCTGGTTAATACGGATGATGTCAACGAGTTTGTGAGTTAAATCATCCTCTGAGCGAATGCCAGATTCTAATGTTATGGAGGGTCTGACATAGACTGGAGGAACAGGAAGAACCTCTAGGACCATCCATTCTGGTCTGGCATTCTCGGGATCAAAACCGAATAGTTCAAGATCAACATCCGGTATACGTTCAAGCCGTTCACGAATTATGCTTGGAGTTAACCGTTGCGCACCCTCTTCCATAATCTCGTGAAAAGTTGTGGGTTTCGTGAAGTCTATCTTGTATTGTGGTGTACCGCAATGAGAGCACTCTTTACTTCTCGCCTTTCGCAACACTCCTTTGTAAGCGCTGTCAGGCACGGTGCCTCTCAGCTTGCGGGCACGTTTGATTCTGGTCTTGATCCTAGCTATCTGGTCCGCGGACAGCAAAATGCGCCCACAGTTCCTACAGGTAGCCCTGAGAAGGTTATAGATCATTTTTGTAAATTCTATATGGACTATTGGAACCGCAAGTTCAACGTGACCAAAGTGTCCTGGGCATCGTATTGCCGTGTTGCCACAAGTTTTGCATCGCTGCCTTGGTTCAAGTGTTCCCAGCCGACCGTCCATGAGTCCCGAAATGATAGGAGCTCCGTCTTCGTCGTAGGTATCGGCTGTCTGTATCTCTGCCACGGATATTCTACGTATTTCCTGGGGCGATACTATTCCAAAGTTAACTTCGTCCACAACTTTGCTAACGATTTCCTCAATCGCCATCTTATGCTCTCTCCCTCAGTTTAAGCCGAGGCGCGATACAGAGGCTCATCATCTCCTGTAGAAGAAGCTTGAATGCGTAGGAGACGGCTACTGGGGAAATCTCGGCTTTGTCTTCACAAAGCCGGCACACGTACTTGCGCTGTTTGCTATCATAATACGCAATGTAGCCGCACCGCTCACAAAGGTAAAGAAAATATTTGTCAGATTCCTCAAGTAGTCGATCTCTCAGGAGCATGGCGGCACCGTGTCCGATCAGACAGTCCCGCTCCATCTCGCCGAAACGCAGCCCACCCCCTCTCGCTCTCCCCTCAGTCGGCTGCCGCGTGAGCATTTGAACTTGTCCTCGTGCCCTGGCGTGAATCTTGTCCGTTACCATGTGATGGAGCTTCTGATAGTACACTACGCCCATGAAAATGTCGGCAACAAACTTTTCACCTGAGATTCCGTTGTAAAGGACATCTCGACCTGTGTGGCTCAAGCCTAGTTCTATCAACGCTCTTTTGAGGGCTTCTGGGTTTTCGCTAATAAAGGGGGTTCCATCAGCTGCTCTTCCTCTAGCCGCAGCAACTTTTCCAGCCATGGATTCCAGGAACTGTCCAATAGTCATTCTTGAAGGGATTGCATGGGGGTTGATTATGATGTCGGGAACAACACCGTCTGTGCTGAACGGCATATCTTCTTGCGGTACGATCAATCCCACTACACCCTTCTGACCATGACGAGAAGCAAATTTGTCACCAAGCTCAGGAACCCTTTGATTACGCATCCTAACCTTTACTAGTTTGCTTCCTTCGTCACTCTGTGTGACAAAGACGTCGTTTACTATGCCAGCTTCAGCATGCCTTACGTCGACTGAGGTGTCCCTCATCGTTGGGCCCTTGACCTCGAACTCCTTGTACTCCTCAAGGAATCGAGGTGGACTCGTTCTTCCAATAAGAACATCGCCACCTTCCACTTCGGATTCCAGACTAATTATTCCATCGGCCCCAAGGAAGCGGTAGTATTGTTCACCCCTGTAACCGCGAATGCCTGATTCTGGTGCGGCGAATCGGTCTCTCAGTCCGCCTAGGTATTGACGGCATTCTGCACTGTAAATTCTGTAGAATGTGGAACGGAGCAAACCACGTTCGACGGAAGCCTTATTGAAGATTAGGGCGTCCTCCATATTGTATCCTTCAAACGATATGACCGCAACGACACAGTTTTGCCCAGAAGGCCTGAGATTATATCCTACTATCTCCATAGGCTTCGTCTTAACTACAGGCGTCTGTGGGTAGTGTAAAAGGTGAGAACGAGCGTCAGCCCGGTAGAGGAAGTTTGTGGTGTATATTCCAAGGGCTTGCTTTGCCATGGCTGCCTCATAAGAATTGCGCGGTGACTGGTTGTGTTCTGCATAGGGGATGATGGAGGCGCATATCCCAAGGATTGTGTATGGTGCGGTCTCTACATGTGTGTTCTTAGATGTGTCTTCTTTAGGACTTAGAGCGACCAGCGCATTTTCTTCCTCCTCGGCATCAATGTTCTCAATGATGCCGCGTCTCACGAAATCATCCCACGTCCATTCTCCAGAACGAAGTTTTTCGATATGCTCATTTTGCAGCTTGGGCATACCGTCTTCGACGACTATGAGAGGCCGACGCACCCTTCCTTCATCGCAGTTAACATACACTTCCTCTTTTACGCCGTGAATCTTTGAGAAGTAGGCAACATTGACGTCTGGATTGATCTTGCCGCTTCTGCGCCTTTCCCTTAGTCCGGTCACCAACTCCTGTGGCGACATAGAATAACCAATGGGACACCCGTCCACGAAAACTTTGGCACCAGAGACTCGTATGTTTTCGTTTGCCTCTTGAATAGGAATTACACCCATTCGATAGAGGATCTGCCTCACTTTCTCGGTGTTCACGCTTACAGAGATGCTGGCGGCTAAGGCGAGATTCTTAACCAGACCGCAATTGGACCCTTCAGGGGTCTCGTTGGGGCATAGTCTTCCCCAGTGAGTTGGATGTAGGTCTCTTGCCTCAAAGTTTGGTTGGCTGCGACTTAGTGGTGATTGTAATCTACGAAGGTGGCTTAGGGTGGAGATCCGATTTGTTCTATCAAGAAGTTGGGTGACGCCGACACGTCCACGCCGCCAGTTCCCCGTTGCCAGCGCGTGTTTAAGTCGGTCAGAGATTATTCCAGGTCGAACAGCCGCGGAGATTGTGACTGGGGATCGTTTGAGGCCCATTCTTTCAAGTTGATATTTTATATCTCGACACAGACTTCTGAATGCAATCCTAAAGAGGTCGGAGAGCAGAGGACCAGCAAGTTTCAGGCGTTTATTCTTGAAGTGGTCTTTGTCGTCGGGCTTTCGTCTTCCAAGCTTCAGTTCAATGACTCGGCATGCCATCTCACCGAGGAAGAAGGCTTTTTCCCCGCGTTCTTCGGTATTCCTTCCAAGATGAGGAAGGAAATTTCGGTCGAGAATTGTCTCAGCCCTTCTTCTTCGGTACTCCTCCACTTGGCCGTGGGCTACGCGATTCCCAATGTACATTATGGCCTCATTGATTGTGTCGAAGCCACTGACCTTCTCGAATGATGATTCAAGTTCGTTTTGTACGATTTTCTCTGGAGAGACGGCGTCAGCAATTTCTTTGTCGGATTCTAATCCAAGTGCACGCATCAAAATGACAAAAGGTATCTCGGCGGGAACTCCTGGCATTGAAACGTAGATAGCGCCGTCTCCTTTCATTCGCAACTGGATTCTGGCTCTGAAGCCGACTGTTGTTGAGAATATTTTTGCCTGATAGATTGGTCTTGCACCGCGTGTGTCGATGTCCACGAGGATGCGGTTCGGTGCTAGATCTTCCAGGGCGACGATGACTCTTTCAGAGCCGTTTATCAGGAAGTAGCCTCCCGGGTCGCTTGGGTCTTCGCCGTGTTCGGTTAGTTCTTCGGGGAGTAGCTCGGAGAGGAAGCACAGTTTTGACTTTAGCATCACCGGAAAGTTGCCTATGGGGACTAGTTCGGTTTCGAGTTCTCTTCCATCGATCACGGGGGTCATTTCTAGAGAGAGTGGTGCGGCGTAGGTTAGGTTTCGGAATCGGGCTTCCATTGGATATATTTCGTGTTTTGTGCCGTCGACTTCTGTGATGTAGGGGCCTGTGATTCTTGATTGGGGGTCGATTATCCAGAGTTGGCCTAGTTTTATCTTGTATGGGCTTTCTGGGATTTCTATGTCGATTTCTGCGATCTCGTCTATCACTTCTTGCAGTCCGTGATCGACGAATTCGTTGTATGAGTCGAGGTGTTGTCTTACCAGCCCTTTCTCTTTGAAGAACGATTTTTGGACAATTAGGATATCATCATGCGAGATTTCCAAATCCGATTTGGACCTCCAAAGACACATTTACCAAAATAAGCGTATCAGGGGATTCGTTGAATTTCCTCTTAATCGTGGAATTTTTCCTCCAATGGGTCGGTCATCCGACCCGAAAACGGGTCTCCAAGGTTGCTTCCCATACTTTTTTTCTGGAAGCTAACATCGTAAACCCTGCTGCATATTAATAAACTTTGCTTTTGGAAGATCAATATTTTAGGTTTTAGAGAAGATGCTTGCGAGGCTAGTGACGTAGATGTATAGGATGCTGGAAACAATCAACGTAAAGCTTTCCAGTTATCTAAGGAATTTTCGAGTTCTTGCTGAGAAGGAAAAGGTGATCAAAGGGGCAAAAGAATCAAGATACACGCACAACGTTGAAAGATGAAAAACTTAAGTAGTGGCCGCTTTTCTTTATGGAATTTGGCTTCCTGAGCCACACAGCCCTGGTAGTATAGTCCGGTCTAGTATGAGCGGCTGTCGCCCGCTCGACCCGGGTTCAAATCCCGGCCAGGGCGCCATCATATTCTTGACGGTTAGCATTGAAGAGTTACAAGCGCGTATGAGTACATAGAATAAAAACCACGGTGGCGGGCCCGCCGGGAATTGAACCCGGGACCACCGGGTTAAAAGCCCGGTGCTTTGGGAGTCTATGCTCTTCCTTGCTGAGCTACGGGCCCAACTGGTTAGATGAAATAGTGCTTGTATGTTTATATTCGTTGCTTTCATGCGGTTTATCGACGAACTAAGATAAGGATTCGTACTCTGACAATTATTAACAGTTAATAAGTGAACCTATCCCCTCCGGTGAAGATTCGCTCAAGCGTAGCATTAAGGTTAATGACCCCCTCGTTTGTCTTTGCGGAGACAGGTGTCAAAAGGAACCTAAGTCCCAATCGGTGGATGACGTGCATCATGTCACGGCTCAGCAGCCGCCTTGTTCCGCTCAGTCTTTCCTCAATTGCGATTTCTAGCTTGTTAGGACTAGCGGACCAGGCCACGATGCGATCTACGTCTTCAGGTGGAAGGAGATCACACTTTGATAGCACATGTGTTTGGGAGATGAAAAAGCGGTTGTAGAGGGCTGCTGAAAGGAAGAGATTCGAGACGTAGTTTAGGGGATTGACTGAGAAGACTGAGTCAAACAGATACACGACAGCCTTCGGTTCTGTTGTCAGTTCTTTGGCTATATAAGGTCCGCTGGCTCTGAATGCAAAAAGCTCCATCTGACCTGGAGTGTCAACGACTACCAGATCCGGCTGAAGGCTCTCTATCTCTCTTCCAAGTCTCTCTGCCTCTTCCGCAATTAGGTCTGCAGCCATCACGAGGGCGCCATTTGGTCCAAGCTTATATTTTTCCATAATGTCCTCAATGCTTATGTAGTCTCGAACATCTATGTCTGGAGTATAGGGTAGCGTGAGGACGCCTGGATCGAGGTTTACGGTTATCACGTCTTGTTTCTGAGTTTTCAGCCAATCTGTGAGAGATGCAGTGAGGAGTGACTTTCCTGAGCCTGCCGTTCCGATTATGAATACTATGAACAAGCAATACACCTGCTGTTGATTGAAGTAGGCAAAGTAGATATGTTAGGATGGCTTATTTGTTTTGGTTTTTGCTCATGCTTGAGTTATTTCCCAAAAAAAGGCTGTTTTCAACATTTGATTGCTATTAGGCTCCAAAATGACTGTCCTACGTAGCATAAAGTGTAGTTTTTCCATTAACGTGATGAAAGTAATTCGTATCAAAGGTCGCCGAGACCCTGATGACCCCGAGCTGGGGTCATCTGGAACGCAAACAATAAAGGTTGATTTGATAAGATTTAATTGAAGGCATCAATTAGGGTAGCTTAGCCTAGAGGCGGGGGTTGCCAAGCCAGGTCAATAGTTGGCTGAAGGCGCAGCCCTGAGGCGGCTGTCCCGTAGGGGTTCGTGGGTTCGAATCCCACCCCCCGCACCATGGTCATAGAGTAGACTACTCAAAAATCGTGCAATCTCATCGGGGAGGAGACAAAACGCCCACGCTACTCCGGTATGGTACTCTAACGATAGAGCCGCAAACCATGCATCTCTAGACCTATCTCGGCTTAGTCAGTCCAGTATCTCTTTAATTTCTTCCTTGCCCTTTTCTAGCTCTTCAACTTGTTCAGCGTCCTCTTTCAGTAGCAACGCTTGAAACTCTCCAAAATGCGTTTTCTCCTCTCTAGCTACATCCAGTAGAACCTCTCGGATATTCCTATTCTCTGTTGCGGCTGCTAGTTGTTCATAGAGGTTTATCGCGTCCAGCTCGGCTATTATCGCCATTCTCAGTATTTCACGGTCGATAAGTCTCTTCTCAACCTTCTCAATTCTTATAGGCATTTGAGACAGCATTTTATCAAGCCACATCCTTCACATCTATTTTCATAATTATTTATTGTTTTCCGGTTCCTTAGACCTGCACGATGTCGCTATTTCTGTCTCTTTTATTAGTTTCCAGCAAGATCAATCTTACCTCTTTTACAGTTAATTATCCAACCAGCATTTTCAAGAGAAACCCTACAATATATGCCACAAATGCAGCCATTCCTCCAACTAGCAACATTTCAAAACCGCTTCTAAGCCAATTTCGTCCGGTGACCTTAACCCGCAAAGCACCCACAACGAAGAGGCTCAACGCTGTCGTTATGGTAGATAATACGAAGACGTTTGTTAGATTGAACGCGTAGGAAAGGACAAAGAAGAGTAGAGGCATAAATCCAGCGGTTAAGAAAGAGAAGAATGTCGCTAGCGCACTTTTCCACGGTGAAATATTTTCGCTTGAAACTATCCCCAGCTCTTCAGTCATCATAACGTCAATCCAAACCTTCTTGTTTGAAGTTATTATTTCAGCAAGTTTATCCGCCAAATGTGACGCCAATCCTCTCCTTCGAAAGATTTGGTGAATCTCTTCCCTTTCGGCATCTGGGATATTTTCAATTTCCCAGGTTTCCCGTTCTCTTTCCTTCTCGGAATACTCAATCTCCGATTTTGTACCAAGATAGTTTCCGGCAGCCATTGAAAATCCGTCGGCTAGTAAATTCGCAAATCCCAGGATCAGTATTACTGCAGAAGAGAGAAAAGCGCCAGTTGCACCAGCAACAATTGCGAAAGTTGTAACTATCCCGTCACTTGCCCCATAAATGATGTCTCCGATGTAACGGCCCCTAGCAACGTCATGCCAAGGCTCTTCCTCAATCCGGTCTTTCTCATGGGCTTCGCGAATCTTTTCGAAATCCTTTTTCTCGTAAGCCTTTCTCGCTTTCTCTACTCTGGGCATAAAATCACTTTTCTTTTTAAGTCTTTGAATACTCGATATGAAAAAAAGGGGATACAACTATTCGCACTTCTCACACCTAGCTAAAAAGGGAAGCCTTAGCCTTGTTTTTTCCTATGTCGTCTAATCGCCTTTCTTAAGGTCCTTTTAGCCAAACAAGCACAGTGAAATTTCTGTTCTGGAAGGGCTCCGAGATGATTTATTATATCTTCTTCATCTATCTTCTCCGCTTGCTCCAAAGTCTTTCCTTTTATCATTTCCATCAAAGCAGAGCCAGACGCAAAAGCACCAGCACATCCTATTGCCTGAAACTTCGCGGCCTCTATCATGTTGGACGCGATTTTCAAAAAGACCTCCATAGTGTCCCCACATGGACCAGTGTACGCAAAATGGACACTTGGGGCTTCTATCTCTCCAACGTTTACCTTTCCCACATAGTATTCTATTGCTTTACTCGGATATCCTGACTTCTTCAATAATTCTATAACTTCACTCATCTTGTTACCTCAATATTCGTTCTTTTAGTTCCCTCGTGTAATTGACGCAACCGCCGATTACTTCAGAAAGCTACATAAAGTTTTGGGGATACAAACCGATTCGTTACATCAGTTTCGGCGGCGAAACGGTTTATAATGCTGATGTACTATTGATCATGATCTGATTGGTTAACAATTGCGAAAATAATGAGGGAAGCTCATGCCAATACGACAACCCATCGTATGCGTGCTTGGTCACATCGACACAGGAAAGACTCTGCTGCTGGATCAGATCAGAAAGAGCACTGTTCAGGCACGCGAGGCCGGAGGCATAACCCAACACATCGGGGCAAGCTTCTTCCCTCTCGATACGCTTACGAAGATCTGTGGGCCTCTCCTAGAAAAGTTGAGAGGCAAGATAAAGATTCCAGGACTGCTGGTCATAGACACACCTGGGCATGAGGCCTTCGCAAACCTCAGGAGAAGAGGGGGAGCAGTGGCAGACATCGTTATCCTCGTCATTGATGTCCTGAAGGGGTTTGAAGCCCAGACCTACGAGATTATCGAAATCCTGAAAGCTAGAAAAACCCCGTTTCTCGTAGCTGCAAACAAGATAGACCGCGTGCCAGGTTGGAAATCCAAGCCAGAAGAGCCCTTCTTAACCTCTTATGAGGATCAAGATCCTTATGTTCGCCGAGACCTTGACGAACGCCTGTATAACATACTTGGAATTCTCTCTAGACTAGGCTTCAGGGCAAACCGTTTTGACAAGATATCAGACTTCACAAAAACCGCGGCCATCGTCCCGACTAGCGCAAAAACAGGCGAGGGAATACCGGAGCTTCTAGCGGTTCTAGTCGGCCTCACTCAACAATACCTGCAACCAAGACTCCAAGTAACAGAAGGCCCAGCAAAAGGCACCGTGCTAGAGGTGACGGAAGAAACAGGGCTTGGGGTGACCATAAACACCATAATCTACGACGGTGTTCTCGAAAGAGGCGACACCATCGTCGTAGGAGGTAAGGAAGAAGCCATCGTGACTAAGGTTCGGGCAGCCCTCCTGCCAAAACCACTCGATGAAATTAGAGACCCCAGAGACAAATTCTCTTCAATGGACATGGTCTCAGCTGCGGCTGGAATAAAGATTGCGGCACCAGACCTCGAGAACGCCTTGGCTGGAGCACCACTATATGTAGTCCCATCTGAAGACCGTCTCGAAGAATACGTAGAATCAGTTTCCGAAGAGGTTGAGAAAATTAGAATCGCCACAGATCTGGAAGGCGTCGTCCTAAAGACTGACGCTCTCGGCTCTCTCGAGGCAATCGCTGAGAGTTTAAGACGAAACAATGTTCCGATAAGACTGGCGGATGTCGGTGACGTCTCGAAAAGGGATGTCATGGAGGCTGTCGTCGTCAAGGAGCATGAACCGTTCTATGGAGTCATCCTAGCGTTCAATGTAAAAACTCTCAGAGACGCCGCAGAAGAAGCTGATGGTCGGGGCGTACGGATCTTCCAACACAATATCATCTACCATCTAATCGACGACTACCTCGAATGGATGAAAAGCGAGAAGGAAGGGCTTCTCAGAGAAGAGTTCGACAGATTAGTCAAGCCTGGAAAAATCAAGCTTCTCCCGGGCTACGTGTTCCGAAGAGCAAAGCCTGCCATCGTCGGAATAGAGGTGTTAGCAGGCCGTATCAAGTCAAAATACTCGCTTGTGAAGGAAGATGGGGAGGATGTTGGCGAGATATCGCAGATTCAGGATCGTGGAGAATCCATCTCAGAAGCAGAGACCGGGATGCAAGTAGCGATTTCGTTAGACAAACCGGTTGTTGGAAGGCATATCCACGAGAAGGAGGTGCTCTACGTTAGGGTGCCAGAGGCAGACGCGAAGGCCTTGTCAAAAAAGTTTCAGGATCGTTTGTCTGCCGAGGAGATTGAGGCAATAAACGAGTATATCGATATGATGAGGCGTAAATACCCCTTTTGGGCGGCTTAGATGTGTTTGTCAGAAGAATCTGAATGGATTTTTCTGGTCACATTGGATATTTTCCATGATCCGCCTCTTCTCGTGAGGAAAAAAACTCTTAAAAGGTTTCAGTGACCCGAGGTTCATAGGGTTTATTAAGTCTTGTCATACCTTATTGTTTCCTAGATACGTTCATCCAATCAATAAGCTACAGAAAAAGCACAACAGACAGTGAAAACGATGGAGCCCAAAACTAGGGCGATATGGGAGAAGAAGCCGTCCGTATTCCAAGAAGTCTATCCCATAAATGAGCCCTACGCTTACGCTGCCATTGTCAGAGAGCCTGACACGCAGAAGATACGTTACGAGGTTGTTGAGCCTACGCTCTTTAGAGAGGAGCTAGACCAGCTGGAAGAGATTAAGACTTTGCTGATGGATGAGATAGATGTCAGCCTCAAAGAGGTCGAAACAAGAGAAAGGGTTGAAGAGTATCTGGAAAGCAAGGTTCGGGAAGTCATCACAGATTATCGCCTGAAAGTCGCTGAAGAATCCGTAGACAAGTTCATCTACTACATCACGCGCGACTTCATTGGATATGGAAAAATCGACCCGCTCATGAAGGATCACCTGATTGAGGATATATCTGCAGATGGCGTGAATATCCCTGTCTATATTTGGCACAGGGAATACGAGTCCCTTCCTACGAACATCATCTACAGCGACGTAGAAGAACTGAACTCCTTCATAATCAGGTTGGCTTACCTTGCTCGAAAAAACATCTCTATCGCGAGACCTATGCTTGACGCCTCTCTGCCAGATGGAAGCCGCATCCAACTCACCTATGGAACAGAAATCACTAGGAGGGGGTCAACATTCACGGTCCGTCGGTTCCGTGTGGACCCCCTCACCATCTCAGATTTGATCTCCTTCAACACAATGTCACCAGAGATGGCTGCATACTTCTGGTACGCAATCGAAAACCGCGCGTCCATCCTCGTGGTGGGGGGCGTTGCCGCTGGAAAGACAACCACGCTCAACTGTTTATCCATGTTCATAAGACCTGAGATGAAGGTCGTAAGTGTTGAGGACACCGCGGAGCTTAATTTGCCTCATGAAAACTGGATTCCCTCTGTTGTCCGCCCTGGTTTCGGCTATGAAGGCCGACGTGGGGCAATCACCCTCTTTGATCTATTGAAGACAGCTGTCAGACAACGACCTGACTATATCATTGTAGGCGAGGTCCGTGGGAGGGAGGCGTATACGCTCTTTCAGGCGATGGCGACGGGTCACTTAGGTATGAGTACAATACACGCGGAGTCTATGGGTGCTGCCCTTCGCCGCTTGGAATCCAAGCCTATGAACATTCCGAAATCACTGCTCGCCATGATCGACACTACGGTAGTTCAGCTACGAACTGAAGTTGATGGAAAACCCGCAAGAAGAATCTTTACAGTTAGTGAGATGGTAGAACTAGAGCCTAAGACGAAGGATTTACTAACCAATAACGTGTATCAATGGAATGCGAAGCGTGATACTTTCACCTATTCTGGTCGCAGCTATGTCTTGAAGAGAAACATGGAGAAGAGGGGACTAAGTGAGGAGGAGATCGGAAAGGAGCTAGATCGAAGAAAAGCTGTGCTAGAGTGGATGGTGAAAAGCGATATCCGAAGATACACCGATGTCGCCACCGTGATCCGAGAATACTATGCCAATCCAGATCG
>Ga0209636_10000145_pt1 | contig 58231 bp, 60 predicted proteins | sample DeeMarSWOR152_54_FD_187464 | JGI IMG/M metagenome (GOLD analysis project Ga0209636, IMG submission 187464) | Marine sediment microbial communities from White Oak River estuary, North Carolina - WOR-1-52-54 (SPAdes) (version 2) | ecosystem: Environmental > Aquatic > Marine > Intertidal zone >...
ATGTTTCTGTTTGCTCGCCGCCGCTCGGATAGTGGCTGGAAGATGTATATCAAGAGGTTTGCCTTGAGGAAATCGCCATCCACTGGCTCTACCTCGACCGGTTGTCGTTATGGTTTCTGCTCTTTTACCTGCAAAGCTGCTTGGAGTCAAAGGAGTTTTTTTGGTTCTAAATGATAATTTTGAAAGAATACCGGAGTCTTTCGTTGAGCCTTTGAAGATTTTGAAAAGAGAAAATCCTTTTTGTGGTTTAGGAATTTTTGCTGTATGGCTTATTGACGGTATGCCTTTCGTTTTCTTCAGAGTAATGTGTTTTCCCTCGTCTTCGTCATCTGCTTTCAAGGGCTTGTCGCTTTTTGCGACAGTTTTTACGCTTGGCACTCCTTTTGCTTGCCTTTTTGTTCTCTGTCCGAAAGCAAATATCATTTGACCAAATATTCTATTTATAGTGACGAAAAGCTGTGATAATTTTTTACGAGTTTTGGAGAGCTGTTTGTGTTCTTCAAAAAACTTTTCAAGCTTCTTACTTGCATCGCCTCTGATAAATACGATTGCGCGACCTTCTTTTTTCTTCTTTTTTTCTCCTCCTCCAATGTTCTTTTGTGTTTTTTCTTTGGTTTTTTCGGGTTTGTATCCGATGGCTTTTGCAGATGTGATGAGTGTTTCCTTTATTTCCTCTGGTGTGGCTGGCTCGAGAAATCCGCCCTCTCTTGTTCGATGGCTTAGGGCAAGTTCTGAAGCGATGAGAATGTCCTCTAGTGAAACTTCTTTTCTGTTTTCGAAAGCTGCGAGGGTTGTAGCTGCTTTGCTGATAACTATGTCGGGTCTTAAGCCGTCAGCCTTTAAGTCTAGACAAGTTTTGCAGGTTGCTTTGAGGAGTGTTTCAGGTATAACAACATCTGGAAGTGTTTTTCTCGCTTTTGCAATCCTGTTTTTTAGTTCGCCTTGGATGGTGTTGTATTTCTCACGGAAAGCTTCTGGGTTTTCTTCGAATTCGAGGTTTCGCCTTACAACTTCCATTCTTTCTTCAACCGATGTTATTCTTTCAACAGTAACGGATAGCGGGAAGCGGTCTAGAAGTTGGGGGCGAAGTTGTCCTTCTTCTGGATTCATTGTTCCGATGAAAATGAAGCGTGAGGGATGGCTTATGGAGATTCCTTCTCTTTCGACTACGTTCCATCCTGTTGCGGCAGCGTCTAGTAAGTCGTCTGCAATGTGGTCGGGTAAGAGGTTGACTTCGTCTACGTAGAGTATGTTCTGATTTGCTTCTGCTAGGATGCCGGGTTCCAGTGCTTCTATGCCGTGTTTTATGGCTTTTTCAATGTCTAAACTTCCAACCACACGGTCTTCTGTGGCGCCTAGGGGAAGGTCAATTACCCTCATCTCTCTCTCTTCTATTAAGAATTTTCTGTTTTTCTGGTAAGTTGTGCTGCATTTCTCGCACATGTTAGAGGCGTCGTAGGGGTTACAGTTGAAGGGGCAGTCTTTTACCACTTGGATTTTTGGTAAAACATCTGTTAGGGCTCGAACGGCGGTGGTTTTGCCTGAGCCTTTTGGTCCCCTGATCAGCAGCCCACCAATATTGGGGTTGACGGCGTTGATTATTATAGCAAGTTTTAGCTTGTCCAACTCAACGATGGCAGTAAATGGGAAGAAGATTCTGCGTTGCAACGCTTGTTCTCCGAATAAGATAGAGAAATTGGAGTGATATAAGCTATGGCTTTTAAGCAGATTGTAGATTTATTTTCTTACACGTCTAATTTCAAACACAACGGGGTTCTCTGCATCTGGACAAGCATTACAGATCACGTCCTTATCTTCACTCCATGGAAACTCCACCCCATAACGCATAGCAAAAACTTTAGGAAGCAAAACCATGAGTGCACTGTAACAAATGTCCCCCATAACAGACCTACCATCAAAAAGTATTCTATCACCCTCTTTGTGGCCAAAGGCACATGTTCCTTTTTGACTCTTCACAATAACCTCAACATTGTATACCAAATTAGCTCCCAAAGAAAATTACAACATTGACACTAAAATTTTTTCGAATCGAAAAACCTCCAATCACACCGAGTCTATTAGAAGCTTATTCGGAACCAAACAAAATATGAAAGGACCACGCAAATCTAAGAATCACTCATATTTGAAACATATAGCACAAGGTCTAGTCAACGCCTTAACCACACTCACACCTTCCTTCGCTTCAGATACTGCACCAACTCAGACGCTTCCATAGCAGTCCCTGCACTTCCAACCCGCTTCGCCTTAGCCAACCACACCCTAACCCCGCAATAAGGACACCTACGACTCTTCTTACTGGCATCAGCAACCAACAACATTCCACAACCGCTACAAACAAAAATCAAATACATAGCGAAACCTACGAAAACTTTTTCATACAAACAAGTATTTAACATATGACCAAAGGAACGAAACGAAATGGCCACAGCCACACTCAACGAACTCGCAGCAAAATACTTCCACAAAAAAGGCTACAAAACAGAACCGAACATTACACTAGAAGGTATCTCCGGCATGTCCCATAAATTCGACCTCCTGATAGTCAAATCAAACGAACAACGCGTAGTTCAAACACTCGATTGGAAACGCACAGTGGGCGTCAATATCGTCATAAATCTCGACAAAGCATCAGAAGATGTCGGCTTCAAAAAACCCATCGTAATATCAGAAAAATTCAGCAGCCACGCAAAAGCCTACGCAAACCGAAAAGGCGTAATGCTACTAACCAAACGCGAATTAAGCAAATACTAGAATGAAGCCAAGAACTCGTCCAGTCGCCCCTCCGACTCCAACTTCATCAACCAGTCAACAATCCCAACACGACACCTGCAGTAACCACCAACAACATAAACTATCTCCTCAACAACGTCTTCAACCGTTCTTCCTGAAACGTCAACTTCACAAATCTTCTTTTCTCCATAAGCCCTTACAGCATCAAACAGGCAAACATCCAAAATCTCAGCAGCAACATTCTCTACAATCTTGCTCTCCATAAATTCTCGCTTCTTCAAAACCTCTTGTAACTCGTCTGGGTCACGTCTCAAAATAAAAGCCAAAAAAACATCCTTAGCTGCTACTACGTCCATAGCTAAATGACCATCGACAATTACATAACCTTCAGATTGCCTAAGAATTTCTTCAAGCCGCCTAGAAACCTTCTCTATATCAGCAATTGAGGTTCCACGCTTCTTGTCCAAGCCGCAGCTTAAACCTTCGTTTTTGATTAAATTGTTCAGATTGATGTGTACGCCATCAAGACGAGAGGCTAATAGACTAGATACTGAAGTTTTTCCAACGCCTGGTGTACCCGCTAACACCAAAACTTGCTTCATTTTAACAAGCTCCAATACACATAAGATAGCGCTTCTAGCTAAAATGCTCCACGCTCAGATAAGCGGCAGAGCATCTAATAAAGTCAAAGAGCGTATTGCTTTTCAATGCTGTGTTAGATGAACAGCGTTATATCTGCTTTAGCGGCAACTTCAAGAAAAGCTGCAGCACCAGCTATTTCATCCACTTCAGGAACCAAGTCTTCCCTCTTCACTCCAAACATTTCCATAGAGGGACTACAAGCATAAATCTTAAGCAAGCCAGACTGCTTCAACCGTTTAAGCATTTCATAAGGCCTCGGATACTTCATCCTCTCTAAATTCTTCCTCATCTGCTTCTCTAAATGCTTATACGTCACTGACAATCCTGCCTTCTCCATAGCCTCTTTCACAAGCGTATTCAGACCCCAGAAAGTAAAATACAAATGTGCCTCCATATCCATCGCGACCGCTGTAGAGGCTAAAATGAACGTACAGTAAAGTTTATCCAAAGTACCGCTCTGAACAACGATAGCTAACTTTTTTCTATCATTTTCACCCATAACAACACTGCCTTTGAGTTTGAGGATAAAATGTAATCTATTAAAACTTTCTGAAAAAGCATAAAATTTCCATTTAGAAATCAGAAGAGGAGAAAAAACGCGTGGAACAACTCACAGAAGCGAGAATGAAAGGTTACAGAACTTGTGTACTATCTATAGTTCAAGAAGCAACTCTTTGATTTCGTTTCCAAACGATGAAATTGACTCAAATTTGGGAAATCCATTCGCGAAGAGCAAAGAGTGTGTAGAGGCACATGCTTACTCTTCTGAATTTATTGAAAACAAAATTGTGCTGAGAGGGAAACTTCGAATAGTGTTATAATGTATGCAGTTCTATGCCAGTCAACTAGTTGAGCAAAAGGCAATTAAACAAGCTTCGTAATTTTATTCTATAAAATTCGGCGAGAGAAAGAATGAAAACTATAAAAGTTATAGGTGAAAACAAGGGGTATAAGGTCCTATTGTATGCAATAAGCACTTGTGCATGGTGCAAGCGAGCAAAGAAATTTTTGGCAGCTAACAACATTGAATACGAGTATGTTGATGTTGATCTGTGTAGCAAAGAAGACCAAGAAAAGATCAGTAGGGACATTCTAAACAGGGGAGGACGCCTTAGCTTTCCTACAATTATCATTGACGACAAAATCTTAATCACTGGATTTCATGAAGACAGGATAAAGGAAGCTTTAGAGAATTGACAACCTTAGAAAAAGTGCGAAAAAGGGCAGAAAGTGATGCAAAAACTTATGGCTACTACTTGCATCCTGACCCTGACTTTCTAAAAGATCTTCTTGAAGGACTTAAACGTAATGAAGAGCGTTACGGTTATCCCTCCTGCCCCTGTAGAATTGCCTCTGGAAAGTTTGAGCTTGACAGAGATATAATCTGCCCTTGCGACTATCGAGACCCAGACGTGAAAGAGTTTGGATGCTGCTACTGCGCACTTTATGTAAGAAAAGACGTATTCGAAGGTAAAAACTCAATAGCACCAATTCCAGAACGTAGACCCTTAGAGAAACAAGCTAGAGCCTACGGAGATGCTGTGAAGGTTCCCACTAAAAAATCTACTGAAACAACGGCAGCAGTTGCCAAAGAACTCTCTAAGATTCATATGAAAATGTGGTACTGCAAACAATGTGGCTACGTCTGCTTCCGGGAAGGCCCGCCCTACATTTGTCCAATATGTAAAGCAAAAAGGGAAATGTTTGCCGAAATAACAATAACCACACAAATACAAGGATGAAAATTACGAATATTGGCTATTCAAAGGCGAAGGCTGAGGGGCAAAGCTTGTTTATAACACAGTCTCTGCAATTGGGATTTTTGGCAGTGCAAACTCGTCTACCGTGAAAGATAAGTAGATCGGTAAGTTTCGGCCACTGTTCCTTCGGAACAAGTTTCATTAAATCTCTTTCTATCTTGTTAGGGTCCTTATTCTTACTTAATCCTAACCGTTGGGAAAGCCTTCTAACATGTGTATCAACAGCTATTCCTTCAACAATTCCAAAGGCATTTGACAACACAATGTTTGCAGTTTTTCTCGCTACCCCGGGAAGCATAGTCAATTTATCCATTGATCTCGGCACTTTCGATTCAAACTTCTCTACAAGCATCTGACCCATTTTCTTCAAGTATTTAGCTTTGTTTCGATAAAAACCCGTAGATCTGATATCTTTTTCTAAGTCTTTAAGGTCTGCGTTCGCATAGTCCTTTGCTTTCTGATATTTTTTAAATAAGCTCTTTGTAACTTCGTTAACTGTTTTGTCGGTTGATTGGGCTGAAAGTATTGTTGCAACTAGAAGCTCCAAGGGATTGCTGTAGTGAAGCGCTATTTTTGCATCCGAATGTTTTTTTGCAAGAAGTTTCATGATTTGTTGAATTCGTTCTTGGTCTTCCATTTCATGAGCTGCCTTTTTTCTTCCTTTAAAAGGAAGAGTGGAAAGAGGGATTATTGAGGCAGGCAACTATGGTTCTGTTATTTTAATCGCTTGAGTGGGGCAGTTGACTTCACAGGCTCTACAGAAGATGCATTCAGACTCGTTTACTGGGTCTGATTTTTGTTCTGAGACAGGGTTCCCTGGCGTGTCGATCATTTCGAAAACTGATACAGGGCAAACTGAGACGCAGATGGCATCTCCATTACATGTGTCTTGATCCACCGCTACTTGAGTTCCATGAATGCCAAGCTTTTTAGGTGGTTTTACTTCTCCTCTTACATCATGTCCACTGTGAGAGCCCACTACTGGTTTTTTCATGAAGTCTGGGTCAATAGGCATTTGCGATTCCTCCTCTATTTTTGACTACTATCAGAGTGTTGCTATATATTTGCTTTTTTAACGTGTGACAAAAACCTTAATGACTATGCGACACTAGCTACTATAGGTGGAAAAATTAAAAAAATCTGAGGAACAAATTCTGTGCGAAAATTGCGGTAATCCTATTGACGACTGTGAGTGTGTTTGTCCCTACTGCGATGAAGCAGAGGGTTGCACTTGTTGCATCGGCTATGGTTGCGCCACTGGAGGATAGCCACGGAAATTATTTACGGTGAGGGAGTTTGGATAGTAAAGAATTTAATTGGATGATAGGTGGTCCACAAGGAAGCGGCATTGATACCTCTGCAAACATTTTTGGAAGAGCCTGTGGATATGGAGGCTACTATCTTTATGGAAAAAGGGAATATCATTCTAACATTAAGGGTCTTCACAGCTACTTTCACTTCCGAGTTTCAGAGAAACAAGTTGCAGCTAACATAAATAATGTTGATTTGCTTGCTGCTTTCGACGCGGAAACAGTTGTTAGACATATAGGTGAAGTAGTGCCTAATGGAGGAGTAATCTTAGAGAAAGAGGACCTTAACATAAAAATTTCGGAAATATCAACACTACCACCTGAGTTCATTGCAGAATTCCAAAAATATCTTGAAAGCAAGAGAATGGGCAATACGATAAGCGATTTGGTAGAAGAAGCAAAGAAAGAAAACATTCGCATGTATCCTGTGCCTTTTCTCGACTTGTTGAAAGAACTTGCTGATGAGCTAGAAATCGAAAAGCTAAGCAAAGTCACTAGAATGAAAAATGTGTTAGCTCTAGGCATAACTTTCAGTCTACTTGACTACGATGTTAGTCTAGTTGAAAAAGCCATCAAGACAGTGTTTGGGGAGAAGCCTAGAATTGCTGACATGAACGTTTTAGCTTTCAAGAAGGCCCATGAATATGCAAAACAGACTTTTAGTGACAGACTTGGCTGCAAGCTTAAGAAGATAGGTGTTCATGAAGAGAGAATCTTCCTCCTAGGAAACCAAGCCGTAGCGTTAGGTAAAATTTTGGGAGGGTGTCGAATTCAAACTTATTATCCGATTACGCCGGCTGCGGATGAAAGCGAGTATTTAGAGGCTCATGAGATATTTGAGTTGAAGAATGGTGATGGCGCGATAGTTGTTATGCAGACTGAAGACGAGATTTCCGCTGTTAATATGGCGTCTGGGGCAGCCTTGGCGGGAGCAAGGGCAGCAACCTCAACTTCTGGACCTGGTTTTTCTCTGATGGTAGAAGGTCTCAGTTGGGCTGGAAATAACGAGGTTCCAATAGTGATCACATATTATCAACGGGGTGCCCCGTCAACTGGGTTACCCACGCGCCATGGACAAGACGACCTTAGATTTGCAATCCACGCAGGTCACGGCGAGTTTCCAAGGATTATTCTAGCCTCTGGAGATATGAAAGAATGTTTTTTTGACGCTGCCAACGCTTTCAACTACGCAGAGAGATATCAGATGCCAGTTATCCACTTAATAGACAAGGCCATTGCTAACAGTACACAAAGCTACGCGGTTTTCGACCTCAGCCAAGTGAAGATAAACCGTGGGAAAATCGTTAACAGTGAAGACACCAAAAAAAGCGAATACAAACGGTTCAAATTCACTAATTCTGGCATTTCGTCTAGAGCTTTTCTAGGAAGAGAAGGCACTGTGATGTGGTACACTGGAGACGAACACAACGAGTTGGGTCATATAAGCGAAGAGCCTTTTAACCGAAATTCGATGATGGAGAAAAGAATGAAAAAACTTGAAACGGCTGCTAAGGAAATCCCATCAGAAGAAAAACTAAATCTCTTTGGGCGAGAGGATGCCGAAAACGTCGTTGTAAGCTGGGGGTCACCCAAAGCCGCCATCCTAGAAGCCATAGAAATGCTTGAAAACGAAGGGTTTGAATTAACATTTTTACAGGTTCGCATGCCTCATCCACTGCCTCAAGAAAGAATTGCTGAGATTTTAGGTAAGGCAAAAACGAAAATTGCAATCGAAATGAACTATTCGGGGCAGCTAGCAGGCATAATAAGTGAAAAAACTGGAATTTTCATGGACAATTATATTCTTAAGTATAACGGGCGACCAATGACTACAACCGAGGTGTATGAAGCGTTAAGAAAAATTCTTCATGGTGAAGAATCTAAAAAGCAGGTGTTGACCTATGGTTCTTAAGGTATCGGATTATAGAACGCCATTGTTCGCTGACTGGTGTCCCGGATGCGGCAACTTCGGCATACACACAGCAATACAAATGGCATTAGCTGAACTACAGCTCGAACCACATAGAGTGGTTATTGTTTCAGGGATCGGATGTTCGGGAAAAACTCCTCACTTCACAAATGTAAACGGTGTGCATACATTACATGGCAGAACCTTGCCCTTTGCAATTGGAATCAAACTAGCTAACCCCGAATTAGAGGTCATTGTTGCTGGTGGAGATGGAGATGGACTTGGAATCGGCGCAGGTCATTTTGTCAATAGTGGCAGAAGAAACATTGACATGACCTACATTTTACACGACAATGCAGTTTATGGGTTAACAAAGGGACAAGCGTCTCCAACATTGAAATTGGGGTTGCAGACGAAATCTCTTCCAAAACCGAATATTAACGCAGCTGTCAATTCAATTTCTTTAGCACTTATCGCGGGTTACACTTTTGTTGCGAGAGCCTATGCCTACGATGTAAGACACATGAAGGATATTCTGGTTCAAGCTATAAAACACAAAGGGTTGGCGTTTGTTAACATACAACAACCCTGTCCTACATATAATGATATAAACACTAAAAATTGGTACAGCGGGCAGGATAGAATTGACCCTAAGACTGGAAAGCCGAAGCCGAGAATTTACAAGTTGGAAGAAACTGGTTGGGACCCTGTTGTAAGGAACCCCGACGAGGAACTGGATAAGGCTGTAGCTGCGTTTAGAAAATCTAAAGAATGGGGCGACAAAGTACCTATAGGCGTATTCTACAAGAACGAACTCATCCCCACATATGAAGAACGAATATCTAAAAGAATTCCTTTCTACACAAAGAAGCCACCAGCAAAACAGGAAATTAGCGATGAATCAGGAGCACCTACCGCAGTAATGGAAAAATGGTTAAAAGAATTAAAAGTATAATCTAAGCGTGTGAAGGACGATGAACGGATACGCAGGTAAAATATTAAGGGTAGATCTATCAAACAAATCGTCAAAAACAGAGGCCATACCCTCTGAATGGCAGCGCAAATTTTTAGGAGGAATGGGCTTTGCAAGCATATTACTTTTCAAAGAAACAAAAAAAGACTTAGATGCTCTCGGCACAGACAACAAGTTAATCGTTGCACCAGGGCTTCTAACAGGTACAGGCATTCCAACGGCTTCAAAAACAATTTTCATAACAAAATCTCCTCTAACTGGCGGATTTGGAAAAGCATCTGCCGGCGCTTCAATCGGGCCTGAATTAAAGAAAGCAGGATATGACCTTTTAGTAATAGAAGGAAAAAGTCCGAAGCCCGTTGTCTTAGTTATCGATAACCAAGCGGTAAAGGTGGATGATGCTGGAGAGCTTTGGGGCAAAAACGTGCGGAAAACTGCTAATCTGTTGAAGAAGGGCTATGAAGGTTTTTCAACCGCTGTTATTGGACCAGCTGGCGAAACTCTTTCGAAAATAGCTGGAATTGACTCAAATGAACGGCAAGCTGCGAGAACAGGTGTTGGCGCTGTTATGGGTTCTAAAAAACTTAAAGCAATTGCTGTCAAAGGCACCTCTGAAATTGAATATGCTGACGCACAGGCTTTACGAGATTTGGTAATCAAATGGACTAAAAACCTTAGAGAAAATCCTGATTCACAGCTAGACATGAAGTATGGAACGGGAGAGTTTTACGCTTGGATGAACAACGACAAAGGGGTTCATCCGAGTCGCAACTGGCAACAAGGCTACTTCCAAAAATCTTTCGACAATCTAAAAGAAGGAGAACTAACCCAATTAGACCCCTACTATTGGTCGCCAAAATACGCGGTCAGAAACAAACCTTGCCCAAACTGCACCAAACCGTGCGGTAGAATTGTGCGAATTAATGAAGGTAAATATGCAGGCACTGAACTTGACGGCCCGGAATACGAAACAATGTACTCTCTAGGAGCAAACCTTGAAATTGACAACTTCGAAGCACTATGCAACATCCAGATGATGTGCGACCTTTACGGGTTAGACGCTATCTCTGCTGGGCTTACTGTTTCGTGGGCTATGGAAGCCTTTGAGAAAGGGCTGCTTACTATTGAAGATTTAGATGGTGTGGAGTTAAAATTTGGAGACGTAGATGCGACATTAGAAGTTTTGCGGAAGGTGGCTTATCGAGAAGGAAAAGTCGGCGCCCTTTTGTCAGACGGCGTAAAGATAGCCAGTGAAAAACTGGGAAAGGGCTCCAATCACTTCGCCATTCACTCTAAGGGACTTGAACTACCAGCCTATGATGTTAGAGGAATAAAAGGAATGGGCCTTGCAATGGCTGTTGCTGTTCGTGGCGGTGACCACTTGACAGCAGTGGTTTATGGAACAGAGCTTGTTGGAAAGTGGTGGAAATTCTCGGGTATAGACCGGTTTTCGGCTGAGAACAAGGGTTATGAAATTAAGGCTCACGAGGACTTGATGACGTTGTATGACATTGTTGGAGTTTGCAAGTTTACTAGGCACATGTTTTACGCTGAGGCTTACCCAGAAATGGTTAAGGCAGTTACAGGGATGGAATTAAGCGTGGCTGATCTCTTTACAATTGGTGAGAGGGTATACAATTTGCAACGGGCTTTCAATGTTAGAGAAGGTCTTGATAGAAAGGCTGATTCTTTGCCTCCTCGAGTGTTTGAAGATCCCATTCCCAAAGGAGTGTCAAAAGGCAGTAGAATCAAAAGAAGCGAGTTTGAACGGATGCTTGATGACTACTATCAGACTCGTGGATGGTCGTGGAACGGTGTCCCCACAAAAGTTAAGCTGATTTCCCTTGATTTGCATGAAGTTGCAGAGGAAGTGGGTGTTTAACAGGTAGGTGATGATGCTTAGGCATCTTGAGAAGTATAGACAGAAGAGGGATTTCGATAAGACGAGTGAACCCAAGGGTGAAGAGAAGATGGGTGAAGGAAATATCTATGTAATCCAGAAACACGATGCAACCCATCTTCACTATGACTTAAGGTTAGAAATGGATGGAGTTTTGAAGAGTTGGGCTGTTCCTAAGACCCCTCCAACGGAGCCTGGAATCAGGAGACTTGCTGTTGAAGTTGAAGATCACCCTATTGAGTACGCTAGTTTTGAAGGAACAATAGCCGAAGGTGAATACGGTGCAGGTAGAGTGGAGATTTGGGATAGTGGCAGCTACACGCTTTTAGAGAGAAAGGAAAACAAAATAACTGTCGACATTCACGGCAAGCGATTGAAAGGAATTTACTATCTAATTAGATTTAAGGATAAGAAAAATTGGCTATTCTTCAAAAAGAAATAAAGTGTCGGAAGGTGTGTGCGTGACGGTTAGATCTTTATAGGTTTTATTTAGTTCAAAATAGGCTCCCAAAAACGCTAGATATCAATATCAAAGAAGTTGGCTTGATTTTTCTTTGACCAATTTGATGCGTTGAAAATTTACTTATTTTGAATATTGATTTCCATTTCATAATGGATTTTAAGACAAAAAGATACCGCACTTCTGAGCTAAAATGGGCAAACTTGAAGAAGTTCGGTTAAAAGTTGCTAAGCTTCAGATGGAGGCTAAGGAGCTTAAACGCCTAAAGTCAGACTGCAACCATCTCCAAAAATTTCGCAAAATGCTCGTCAAAGAAAAATTCGACTAACAATGCGATGATTTAATGAAAAATAAATTAGAAGAAACATTAGAAAAAGCTCTAGAGAAACTGCTTAAAGGAACTTTAGAAAATACTTACTACCGGCTGATGGATAAAAAAGTTCTCAACCTTGTCAAATCAAAGAGAGACTTTCTATTCGGTGTTATTGTAGGAGACATGCTTGAAGGCTTGGGCTTCTGCACATATGGAGCATATAAGAGATATCCTAAGGACGAAGAGTTTAAAGAATTATTCAAGATAATTCAAAGAAGATCAAAAGAAATACAGGAAAAAATCAAGGCAATACTTTCAAAGTAATTCTCTATTTCACTGTTTAGTATTGTGCTATCCTTTTCATAATGCGTCTGTTATAATTTTTCGGTTCGTATATCAGTCCTTATGCTTGAACTCACGATTTTGGCTAAGAAGTAACCTACAGGAATTGTGTACAAAGCTAGAGTAGCATTAAAAACTCCTATGACGGGAAGCGTTGCTACCACTACTTCTACAGGTAAACCGAACCCTACTGGGGGAGCAAAAGGAAGGAAAGCCCAATTCACAATGGTCATAAATCCAACTCTAAAAATTATCCCCAAAGTAGTGGAAATAGCAGGCAGTATGATCTCTTGTCCTTTGCCAAGACGTGTCGTTAAAGATTTGTGTGCTATATAGATTCCAAATAACATACTAAGAACTGCGGCAAGGTTATAGAAGGGACCTGTAGGGAGCTCTCCAGGAAATATTGCAAGGAGCATTACTGTGTTTATAATTGATATAGGTATTCCCACTTGAAGACCAAATAGTAAGAAAGCTGCAACTATTGGTATCTCCCAAATTTGATATATAAGGAACGGTGCGTATGGTGCAGGTATTTTGATTGGTGACAGGTTGAGAGCAACAGTGAGTGCAGCAAAAACAACTATAACAGCGATAGTTTTGGAATCCAACTCTTTGTCATCCTGTTTTCTTAAATAGCTGTCGATTCTCCTTAAGCTATTTAAGAGTAACTACTCAAAAAAGAGTGATATCAGTGAAGGAATTGCATAAATGTCATATCCTGTATACTGTAGTCAGGATTAGTTGACAACATGACAGACCTCGCAGAAATGGCCCAAAAGGCTCTTGAAGCTAGTAGCGCAGAATACAGTAGTTTAATTGAGGAAACCACTCAACTTTTGGCTTCAGAAAAAGGGCAGATAGGAAATCTGAGTGTTGAAGGACGACTAGTCACGATCAACGCATCTGGAAAGGCAATTGTCATCGGTGATCTCCATGGTGATTTAGAAAGCCTCGTGTACCTGCTGAAGGCTTCTGGATTTGTGGAAAAAGCAATACAGTACAAGGAAGTTCTCTTAGTTTTTCTTGGTGATTATGGAGACAGAGGAGTCTATTCTCCAGAAGTTTACTATTTACTCTTGAAAATGAAGCAACTTTTTCCTCAAAACGTAGTTTTGATGCGGGGAAACCATGAAGGCCCTGACGACTTGTTGGCTTATCCCCATGACCTACCAGAAAATCTACAAGCAAGATTTGGCAAAGAAGGTGCAGTTGTTTATTCAAAAATCCGTGAACTGTTTCCACATCTATATAATGCAGTGATTGTGGACAAGCTTTGCGTGATGATTCACGGTGGAGTACCAAGCCGCGCTTCTTCACCAGAAGATTTGAAATATGCTCATTTAAAGCATCCAAAAGAAAGACATCTTGAAGAAATTCTCTGGAGCGATCCCGATGAAACAACAAAAGGAACCTATCCATCGCCCCGAGGGGCAGGACAACTTTTCGGCGAAGGTGTTACTCGAAAATTTCTTAAAATCCTTGGTGTTAAAATGTTGATCCGCGGACACGAACCATCTCAAGAGGGGTTCAAAATTAGCCACAACGGAAAAATTCTAACACTGTTTTCCAGAAAAGGCCCGCCTTACTACAATGCTTCAGCAGCATACTTGCAACTTGACTTATCTCTTAAGCTACAAAATGCCTATGAGCTCATGCCTTACATTCACAAGTTCTAGTTCTAGGCTTTTGACAAGCTGTCTTTAAAGAAAAATTTATGCATTATGCTTAGCAAGTTAAGGATTTAGGAAAGAGTTTAGAGAAATAGATGATAAATGAGGGAATATAGCATGACTGAGACAGAGAAAAGAAGAAAGAAAATGAAGACTAAGACAACAGATATAGAAGAATACTTGAAACAGTTGCCTTCCCCCCCTGAAGAACACGCTCATGAATTGAAAATGGAGAGACGCCTCAAACGCATGCTTGAAAAGCAAGACGAGAAGCTTTCAGATAAAGAATTACGATTTTACTCAAGGCAGATCATGTTAGACGAAATAGGATACGAGGGTCAGCTTAAGCTGAAAGAAGCAGGAGTCTGCATTGTAGGCTTAGGAGGTCTCGGCTCCACGATAGCTACTCAGCTAACTGCCATGGGCGTAGGGAATTTAAGACTGGTTGACCGAGACGTGGTTGAAGAATCAAACCTGCAAAGGCAGCATCTCTACAATTTTGACGTCGTTGGCTTTCCAAAGGTGGAAGCCGCTGTGAAAAAGTTAGAAAGGCTAAACCCCTACGTGAGATTTGAAATGCTTCCTCTTTCCCTTAACGAACGCAACGTTGATGAGATAATAAATGGGATGGATGTGGTTGTTGATGGTTTAGACAACATGAACACCCGGTATGCCATGAACAGAGCTTGCGTCAAATGGAGAATTCCCTACGTGTTTGGCTCCGCCATCGCAACCTTTGGAAACGTTTCCACAATCATCCCACGAGAAACTGCATGCTTAGAATGCTTTTACGGACAGCTTGACGACAGCGTCCTACCCAGCTGTGGTACAGTGGGAGTGCATCCATCAGTTTTAGGCGTCTTAGCAAGCATAGAAGTTGCCGAAACAGTCAAAATACTTTTAGGAAAACAGCCAAACCTGAGAAACAAGCTCCTATACTGCGATATCAGTTCTATGCGCTTTGAGGAAATAGAAGTTGCTCGTGCAGAAACATGTCCAGTGTGTGGGAGCCAGCCTAAAGCTAGCCCCATGCCTTTGAAACACGTTTTGATTGAAGAGGGCTGTGGAAGAAACAATAAGAGAGTTTTTACCGTAGCTCCAAAAGAAAACTTGAACTTGAAAATGGAGAAATTAATTGATATTTTGAAGAAAGAAAAGACGCGGTTAAATGTAAAAACCAAACTTGGTGTAACCCTCGCAACAAGAGAGAAAATCTTGGTAAGCATTCTCAAGAGTGGTGTCATGATAATCGAAGGAACAAACAGCGAAGAGGAAGCACTAAATTTTTACAAAGAAATCGTTGTTAACAAAATGGAGATACCTTGGCCTCGCATAAATTAGGCGGATTAACGAGCTTTAATACTCAATGCCTTTTCTAGGCGGCATTCCCTTTTTGAAGGGATGCTTAATCTCTCTCATTTCTGTAACAAGATCAGCCGCTTCAATGATTTCCGGAGGAGCATGTCGCCCCGTCAAAACCAGTTCTACATGCTTAGGCTTATTCTTTGCCAACTTGACAACATTGTCTACATCTAACAATTTCAAGTTGAGCGCTACGTTGATTTCATCTAGTATCACGATATCATGCTTGCCGCTGGAAATAATTTTTCCAGCTAACTCAAAAGCTTCGCTCGCAAACTTTACGTCTACCTCTTCAGGAGGCTTTTCTATTATGAATTTCCCACGGCCAAAAGCCTTTAACTCCAAGTTTGGAAGTTGCTTGATTGCATAAAGTTCACCGTAGTCAAAGCCACCCTTGATAAATTGTATAATGTAAACCTTCAATCCTCGACCAATGGCTCTGAGGGCTAGACCGAAGGCGGCGGAAGTTTTCCCTTTTCCGTCGCCTGTGTAAACTTGCACTAGACCGGTTTCTAAATGACTTTTTTTCATCGAACTACTTGTCCTTGTTATCTTTTTCAAGTTGTTCAATCAATACTTTCTCTGCCGCAGTAATAGGATCCATTTCCTTTGCCAAAATTCTTGAGATTAACACGTCTAGTTTGCCGGTTCTCTTTAGCATCTCCACGACATGTTCAGCGGTCTTTTTCTTTATAGCCTCTACAAGTTCTGTCTGTACTATTCTTTTCTGCCTTAGAATGGCTTCTCCCTTTTTAAGGTGTTTTCTGTGTTCATCAATCTTCTCCAAGAGTCTGCCGGTTCCTTCCCCAGTGATGGCTATTGTTTTGATTATTGCTGGTTTCCATTTGTTTTTTTCATTGCTTAGTTGCAACATAGTCTGAATGTCGGTAACTGCTTTGTTTGCGTTTTCGCGGTCAGCCTTGTTGATAACAAAGATGTCGCCTATTTCCATAATGCCCGCTTTGATTGCTTGAATTTCGTCGCCAAGGCCTGGGGCTAAGACTACAACAATTGTCTGGGCAATTTTAATAATGTCCACTTCTGATTGCCCTGCTCCTACTGTTTCTACGATTACTACATCCATGCCTGATGCGTCTAGAATGCGAACAGCGTCTTTAGTAGCTCTAGCTAAGCCTCCAGGATTATTTCGTGTTGCCATGCTCCGGATGAAAACTCCCTCATCTGTGCTTAGGTCTTGCATGCGTATGCGGTCGCCCAAGAACGCACCGCCGGAAAATGGACTGGTGGGGTCAACGGCTATTACACCTACGGTTTTCCCTTGCTGCCTTAGCTCTTTGATTAATTTCTCGACTAACGTGCTTTTTCCAGCTCCACCTGGTCCAGTTATACCGATTATTCGTGCTTTTCCAGTATGTGGATAAAGCAAGGAGACAATTTTTTGTGCTTCTAAGGTGTTGTTTTCTATGAGTGTTATTGCTCTTGCTATGGTTCTTCGATCTCCTTTCAGCACTGCATCGACAAGCTGTTGAAGAGTAGTCAATTTTTTATCAACGACTTTTTTCTACTTTCTTTTTGACAAAGTTGACTACGGTTTCTGTTGGTGTGCCTGGTCCAAAGATTTCTTTTATTCCAAGCTTTTTGAGAGATGGGACATCTTCTTCAGGTATTATACCCCCAGCAAACACGAGAACATCGTCTATTCCCTTTTGTTTCATGAGTTCAATTATCTTAGGGAAAAGTGCCATGTGAGCGCCTGACAGTATGCTTAAGCCTAAAACGTCGACATCTTCTTGAAGAACGGTTTCCGCTATTTGCTCTGGTGTTTGTCTCAGTCCTGTGTAGATGACTTCCATCCCAGCGTCTCTTAAAGCTCTCGCCACAACTTTTGCGCCTCTGTCGTGGCTATCTAATCCAGGCTTTGCCACAAGAACTCGGATTTTTTTCTCTTGCAATCTTTTATTTCTCTCCTAAATAACAATTAGTTCCTTATATTCCCCATACATTTTTCGAAGGACACCGCATATTTCACCCAGTGTTGCATAAGCTTTTATGCCTTCAATTATTGTAGGCATTAAGTTTTTGTCTTTATCTGCAGCATCATGAAGCTTGTTTAAAACTTGTTTTACTTTAGCGTTGTTGCGTTCACGCCGAAGTTTTTGAAGTTTCGCTATTTGTTGTTCTTCGACTTTGGGGCTAATGCGTAGAAGTTCGATGGGGCATTCAGGTTCTTCGATAAAGTACTCGTTCACGCCGACCAGCGTCCTTTCGTTACTGTCAATTTCACGTTGGTATTTGTAGGCACTATCGGCGATTTCTTTTTGGAAGAACCCTTTGTCGATGGCCTCGTAGACGCCACCCATGCCATCGATCTTTTCAATATAATCCACGGCTTTTTCTTCCATTTGGTTTGTCAGTGTTTCCACGTAATAGCTTCCTCCAACAGGGTCTATTGTGTTTGGAACACCGCTTTCGTGCGCTATTATTTGCTGTATTCGGAGGGCTATGCGAACGGCTTCGTCGGTGGGAAGGCATAAAGCTTCATCGTGGCTATTTGTGTGTAAACTTTGTGTTCCACCAAGTATGGCTGCAAGAGATTGAAGTGTAACGCGGATTATGTTGTTGAGAGGTTGATTGGCTGTTAATGTGCAACCCGAGGTTTGGACATGCATGCGCATCCACATAGAGCGTGGCTTTTGGGCGTGAAATCTGTTTTTCATAAGCTTTGCCCAGAGTCTCCGTGCTGCTCGGAATTTGGCGATTTCTTCGAAGAGATCGTTATGGCTGGCAAAGAAGAAACTTAGACGTGGGGCAAAGTCATCTACTTTAAGCCCTCTCTCAATAGCTGCTTCTACATACGCAATGCCGTCGTAAAGTGTGAAAGCTAATTCTTGAACGGCATTTGAGCCTGCCTCGCGGATGTGGTAACCGCTTATGCTTATGGGATTCCATCTCGGCAGATTTTTGGTGCAGTATTCAACTATGTCTATCACAAGTTTTACTGATGGTTTTGGGGGAAATATACAGAGTTTTTGGGCAAAGAATTCTTTAAGAAGATCGTTTTGCGTTGTGCCTCCAAGCATTGTGCGAGAGAATCCCTGTTCATCTCCTATGGCTATGTACATTGCTAATAGCATAGCTGCAGGACCGTTGATGGTCATGCTGGTGGTCACCTTGTTTAGAGGGATTCCATCAAATAGGACTTCAAAATCTTTAAGCGATGCAACAGCAACACCGCATCTGCCTACTTCGCCGTTCGACATGGGGTGGTCTGAGTCGTAACCCATGATAGTAGGGTAGTCAAAGGCAATGCTGAGGCCTGTTTCACCTTCCTTTAGAAGATACTTGAACCGTTTATTCGTTTGCTCAGCTGTGCCGAAGCCGCTGAATTGGCGCATCGTCCATAGGCGTCCTCGATACATTGTGGCATGTACACCGCGGGTGAAGGGGTATTCCCCTGGGAAGCCTAAGTCTTGTATGTAGTTGAGGTTTGCCATGTCTATGGGTGTGTAGAGCCGTTTCATTGGGATTTCTGAAATGTTGTGGAATTCTTTTTTTCTTTCTGGATGGCGTTCCAGCCAGTTTGGAACTGTGGTTTTTCCCCATTTTTCTTGTTGTTTGATGAGCTCTCTAAGCCTTTTTTGTTCTTGAACTGTCAACGTTTATGGCGCTCCTTTTGTAAGAGTTAGGATATAGAGTTATTAGATAACCTAAAAAGTTATCTTTCAATCGTTACGGTGGGATTTTGCCCGATGTATAGGAGGGTTTTGTGTTTTGACGTTCTGGCTAGGCTATTTTGAGTTGGAAATGAGGTTCAAATGTGTGCGCATCATCCTTCACCCTCTCTTATGTTATTTGGTTCCAAATCGACTGCTTAAGTGGCGACTAATTTAGATGAGGATGCGTGGGGCATAAGTTTATAAAGCAATTAATCAACTGAGATTATGCGCAAGAATTAGATTTTCAAAAGAGAACTAGTTCTGCCTCAACGAATAGGAGGTGCAGTCTATATGTCATACGGAAGAGAGCCTAAAGAGATGCACAAGGCGGTTTGCGCTGATTGTGGTAATGAATGTGAAGTTCCATTCAATCCTGATCCTAGCAGACCAGTCTATTGTAAGGAATGTTGGTCGAAGAGAAGAGGAGCACGTAGAAGAAGATACTAAGATTTAGGTACATACAGCTAGGCTTCCAACATATCCAAATTATTTTTCTAAATATACATTTTTTATGTACTTGCACAAGCAAGGCTTTTTGAGGGTCCTTAGGCTCGAAAGAGTTTTGAATGGAACAGTGTATCTCATATGGGTGACTGGTGATCTTTAATGGCGAAGATCAAGATTGCGTTGGCTGGCGTTGGGAATTGTGCTTCGGGCTTTGTTCAAGGTCTGTATTATTATAAAGATTTAGACAATATGGAGAATGCTGTTGGGCTGAGGCGATTAATTCTTGGTGGTTATCATCCAAGGGACGTTGAGGTTGTTTCAGCCTTTGACATTGATTCTGGAAAGGTTGGAAAAGATTTATCAGAAGCCATTTTTGCGGAGCCTAACAACACTTTGAAGTTTGCTCAGGTTCCAGAATTGGACGTTTCTGTTCAGAAGGGGCAGGTCTTAGACGGTGTGGGAAATTATCTCAAAGATATTGTAAAAATCGATTCTTCCCCTGAAGTAAATGTGATACAAGTTTTGAAGGAAAGCGGAGCACAAATTCTTGTCAACCTTCTTCCAAGCGGTGCAGCAAAGGCTTCAAAATGGTATGCAGAGCAAGCGCTTCAAGCTGGTTGTGCTTTTGTCAATGTGACGCCTGTGAGCATTGCAAGCGATGTGACGTGGGCGGGACGTTTCAAAAATACAGGGCTACCTGTTGTAGGTGATGACTTAATCGACCAAGTCGGCGCAACTACTTTGCATAAGACACTGATGCGATTGCTTTCAGAGCAAGGTGTTCGCATTTCGCAAACCTATCAGCTTGATGTTGGTGGCGGAACGGAGTCTTTAGATACGCTGGAGCGGAGTCGGGAAACTAAGCGAATTGTGAAGACGAAGACTGTTGCGTCAGCTTTGCCTTATGAAGCTTCGGTTGTGGCTGGGACAACGGACTATGTGGATTTTCTGCAAAACCGACGAGACAGCTATATGTGGTTGAAAGGGTTGTATTTTGGAAGGGCGCCGATGGAAATTGAACTACGATTGTGCACTGTTGATGGTCCGAATGCTGGCTCGGTTCTTTTAGATGTTATTAGATCGGTTAAAGTTGCTCTTGAAAGAGGTGAAGCAGGAGTGATACTAAGCATATCTGCTTACGCTTTTAAGTGTCCGCCCAAAATTTTATCCTTTGAAAGGGCTGCACAATTGTTTGAAGATTTTCTGCATCAGAAAACCTAGCTCACATTTACTCTCTTAATTCCTCTTGAATTGCTTTTTTCAAGCGCGCGCGCTTTCTCGTTCTATGGAGTGGTAAAAACCTTTCATCTTAGAATTTGTGCGCGTCAAATATGAATTTTCCACCATCAACGATTATACACTGACCATTGATGTATGAAGAATCGTCACTGGCTAAAAACAACGCAACATTAGCTATTTCTTCTACTGAACAAACTCTTTTCAAAGGATACTCCTTAGCTATACTGGCAATCCATCGTTCAACCTCATCCGGAGTGCGATCGCCTTCTGAATTAGCTATTCTCGCAAACCCAGGGCAAATAGCATTGCAGCGGATTTTGGGAGCAAAATCAATAGCTAAAGTTCTCGTCAAAGCATTAATTGCAGCTTTTGTCACGGTATAGACACAAAAGTCTTTCAAAACTTTGAAAGCTGCAACTGACGAAATATTTATGATTGTTCCTCCACCACTTTCCAATATCAGAGGAATTGCATATTTAGCAGATCTGAAATAGCCGTTCAAGTTCACATCAATAATATTATTCCAGTCTTCTTCTGGGATTTCCACGACATTCCTGAAAATATTACCTTCATAAGAAGCCGCACAATTTACAAGGCAATGTAACTTCCCAAACTTCTGCCTAGTTAGCTCTATGGCCCTTTTAACATCGTCTGTCTTCGAGACATCTGCTTTCACAAATAAGCCTTCGCCTCCGTTTTCCTCGATCTTGTCAACAGTTCTTTGCCCCATTTCTTCTAAGATATCAACAACTAAAACTTTTGCTCCTTCAGAAGCGAACTTGAACGCGATAGCGCTTCCTATTGAAGGTCCACCCTCCTTATAGCCTAGCGCAGCCCCTGTGACTAGGGCTATTTTGTTTTGCATTTTCACAATTTACCCTTCTCTGTTACAATGCAATTCTTTTCTATCTGTCTCGTTTTCCTTGGATGTAGTCTTCCACCCACTGTCTTGCTAAACTGTCTGGAACTTGCACTGGCGGGTGCTTGAAGGCATATGAAGAAATACTGATCAGAGGCCCTGCGATTCTCCTGTCTTGCGCCAACTTCACCGCTCTTATAACGTCTATGCTTACTCCTGCGCTGTTTGGCGAGTCCTCCACCTCCAACTTCGCTCTCACTGTAACCGACTGGTCTCCAAACTTCCGCCCCCTGATGTATAAGTAGCATATTTTCTTATCCCCAAGAAAAGGAACATAATCCGAGGGACCAATACGTGTCGGTACTTCATAAGGCACAAGACTTGTAACAGCCTCGGTCTTACTAACACGCTTTGTCTTTAACCTGTCCTCAACCGTCATATTCAAAAAATCCGTGTTCCCACCCAAGTTAAGCTGGTAAGTTTCCTCAATCTTAATTCCACGGTCAACACACAACTGCGTCAAACTTCGGTGCAAAATTGTAGCGCCAAGCTGACTCTTTATATCATCGCCTGCAACAGGTAAACCTGCATCCTCAAACTTCTTGCTCCATATCTTGTCAGAAGCAACGAATTCTGGAATACAGTTGACGAAGGCGCATTTGGCGTCAAGGCATGCTTGAGCATAGTGAAGCGTTGCCATGTGACTTCCTACTGGAATAAAGTTAATCAGCATGTCCGCTTGGGTCTCTGTAAGAATTTGAGCAACGTTAGAAGCTTTAACTTTCTCGCCCTCGTAAGCATAGAAAGGCGTCTTCATGTGAGGCGCTACTCCATCAAGAGCAGGTCCAGGCAACACCTTGACTCCCAGCTTGGGAACATCAGCGAATTTCTCACAGACATTTGGCTCAGCCCATATGGCGTCAGCCAAATCTTTTCCAATTTTCTGCTGGTTAACTTCGAATGCAGCTACGAATTTTATGTTCCGAACGTGGTAGCCTCCAAAGTTGACATTCATCAAACCAGGTACTTTGGTAACTTCTTCGGTGTTTTTGTAGTATTCAACGCCTTGGATGAGAGCTGAGGCACAATTTCCTACCCCTGCTATTGCAACCCTAATTTCCATGATTTCTCCCTCAAGAAGATTAATGATTGTATCTATGAAATTGATACGAAACTTCGTAATCAACAGAAAGATATAGATATTTCGCACACAACACGGTAAAGTCTAACATGATAGGAGAAAACGTGTATGTTTCAAGTTAATTTGACAATGGAGAACCTTCTACTCATTGTAACAAGTTTAATAATAGTAGTTGTGATGGTTGTTGTTGACAGGTTAATTCGTAGGGCAATCGCTAGATACGCGCGTGGGTTGAAGTTAGAGCCTCATGTCGAGAATATTTTGAAGTTGGTTGCTAGAATTGTTATTGTGGCAGTCGGTGTGATTGCTCTTTTATCGGTTTTTGGCATGCCTACAGAGTGGTTTATTGGAGTTTCTGCCTTGGCTGGAGCAGCTATCGGTTTTGCTTCTACACAGACTGTTGGGAACTTCTTGGCTGGCTTGTACATAATGATATCGAGACCGTTCATGGTTAGGGATTATGTGAAAATAGGAGATGTTGAAGGCGAGGTGCGAGAGATAACTATCAACTACACGAAAATATACACTCCAACCTATAATATCACGGAGATACCTAATAGGAAAGTCTTAGACAGCATAATCCTCAACTATTCTGGTAAAAGAGACATAATAGACTATTCGTTTCAAATAGGATTCCCCCACTCTGAGAACATAACAAACAAAGAGCTAATCGAAGAATGCATCCAGCCTATCCTTGAAAAATTTTACAACAAACACAAAGACATTCTCCTGAAGAAGCCAGAGTTGAGCATGTTTAATATGGACAGACTTGGAAGAAGTTTCATGGTTAGAATTTTCTTTCCAGAGGGAAAAATAGACGTATTCTATGACATTCAACCAGAGCTCATGCAAGACATAGTAGCCAGTTGGGATGTGTACAGAGCGAAAAAAACGCGATAGCATAATAAATTAAATCTACAATTCTTTTATAGATGCTTGATTACTACTTGACGAGTTACAGTGTTATAGATCTCTTTGCGCTCTATACAGTCACCCCATTCAATATAGTTACACTCCACGGAATTTCAGTCAACGCAATTTGTTCAAAATCAATTTTACTTTTTATTAAACTGAGTAGACTTTCATCTATCTCGTATCCAACACTATTCCTTTCGCATGCAATTGCAACCTTAGTGGTTGTACCAGAACCGAGAAAAGGATCAAGCACAGTATCACCCTTAATCGAAAACATCCGGATCAAACGATTGACTACTTCTTCGGGAAATGCAGCGATTCTTCTCTCAACTCCATTTTCTGTCTGCTTTGCCCCAACAATGTCCCAGATTTGGGTAAACCAAGTATCTCGTTCTTCCTTTGTGAAGGCACTTTGGTAGCGAAGAGGGTCATTTCGATCAAACTTTCTAAGGTCTCCTTTCCTGAAAATCAAGATGAATTCGCAGTCGAGAGTAACATACGCATTTGGTGGCAGAAACCCTGAGCCTAAGAATGCACCTTTCCCCTTGTACTTCGGTTTGGTGGTTGGCTTTCTCCACAAGAGATGGGGCAATGGTGTATAGCCGATTTTTTCACAATGCTCAATAATTTTAGAATGATTTGGAAACAATCTAAATCTACCATTAACCGTTCTTGTTGCGTCACCAATGTTTATACAAACTATGCCACCATGAACTAGGACTCTGTAAACTTCTTTCCACACCTTAGCAAGGGCTTTATGCATCGCTTCGTAGATTTCCATAACAAATTTTTCCTTACGTTCTTCATTGCCTTCGCTTTTTAGTTTCTGCCAAAAATTCGCAATTCTTGTGTCCAATTTTCCAAATAGATCATCCCATATTTTGATCATGGGGTAAGGTGGAGATGTCACCATCAAGTGCACAGTTCTATCGTCTAACTCAGACATTTGTTCACTGTTTCCCAAAATAATTTTGTGTTCAGTTTTGAACATCAAGTGTCCCGTGAATGCTATTATGAAAAAATGCTTTTATTCCTTTAGGGCAAGTGAACAGAACCATTAAATAGGTAAAAAATGGACGGTTTTTTCTGTGTTTTGGGGGGGTTATCCTATTGCGAGTATGCCTTCAAAAATCTTCTTTTCCTCTACTTCCAACTCGCTAGCCAACCACAACTTCAGAAGCTTCGCATCCTTCGGCAAATCACCACTGAACGTCAGCACTCGTCCATCTTTCAAAGCGTCTGCTTGGAAGCCTTTCTCTGTTTCTCTGAATAGGAAGGAAACGGTGTCTGCGCCTTTTGCCAGGGTTTTAAAGTCGTCCCATTGTTTGCATCGAACTATTACGGGTGATCCTGAGAGGGCGGCGGGTGCGGTTGGCAGTGCCGCTGGTGCGCTTGGGGGTTTGCGGGGAGAAGAAAGAATGCCGATTAAACCAGTGATTTCGGTTTGAAGAGTGGAGAGACGCTCTTCAACCCTTTCAATTTTGTCAGCCATTTCGCCAGTTTTGCCCACAGACGACGTTATGTTGCCTAGTTCGCCGATTAAGCGGTCTAGGTCTTTTTCGTGTTCTCTTAGAACGTTGATTATGAAGTCTAGGGCTTCTAAGGCTTCGTCTTTTGAAGGAATTTTTTTTACCATTGGGCTCAGTTTTCTCCCCGCAAATGTCTTCGAGAAATATTAATGCCATGCATGGTAGATAAACGTAGTGCATTGAGAAACAGTATCCCAGTGAATACGCGTCTATCCGTATTGTGAATAAAGCGTAGTGGATATGTATCGTTTGCAAATGTTGTACTAGTGTACAGTTAGGAGGACGCTGTTGGGTTTGTTTCGCATTGTATACAGTGCTAAGGCTAGGGCGAAGGCGATGTCATCGTGGACACTAGTGGGCTTGGTGATTTTTTGTGCGCGCGCCAAGTCATAAATAACCAACCAGCAAACAACTAACAACCGTTCTATTTCTAAACAACAAAAAAAGGGGAGAAGTAGGTGAAAAGAAACTGGAAAACTTGGAATTGAAACTAAAAATCTCAGTACTATGGATAATATCATCCCTCATCGACCTAGGCGCAGGGCTACTCTCGTTCATGGAGCCAGGCATGATAGAAGATTTAATGGAGGGAGAAGTCGCAGGCATGACAATAACACCCGAATTCCTGCTACTATTCGCAATCCTAGTGCTAATCGCAGTGATTATGCCTTTCCTGACCCTAATACTAGAAGACAAGACAAACCGCTGGACAAACATCATCCTAGGCATAGTCTTCACCGCACTCAGCGTCATAGACCTAAAAGACTACATAGAAAAACAATCCAGCTACGCAATACTCCTGACACTCGCAGGAATGGCAGTCACAGCACTCATCGCCTGGTACGCATGGAAGTGGCCTAAACAGGAAAAATGACTAAGCTCTAACATTTAACCTTGTCAAGCTCACCTTGACAAATCTTCCTATCCTCATCCTTCTCAACTTCATCAATGGCTTCCTGCGCAAGCCCTCTATACTTCTTACACTTGCCCTGGCTCCCAGCAGCACCATAAGCCCTAGCTATCACCTCATACGCAAAAGCCAAATCAAAATCCCCAATCCCATTCTCCTCACAAATCTCCAAACACCGCCTCGCATGAAACAACGCTGGCTCACCCCGCCCCATAGCACAATAAACCCTAGAAATCATATAATCCGCTCTCGCCAAATTCACAGCCGAACCCACCTTACCCCAATGAAACCGAGAAGCATGAGCCATATGCATAGCCTCCTCCAACTGCTCCCTATTAGGCTTCTCAGCATCCAAAACAGGCCAAATCCCATTATTCGTCTCCACAGCCATCTTCTTATGAAACTCCAATACAGTAAACTTCGCCTCTTTCTCAGCCATTTCAAATTATCTCCAATCTTAGACTAACGAAATCCCCTAGTAAACGCTATAAACTTTACGCACACAAAAGAAAAAACAACAATCTCTTGGTGAAAAAAATGCAAACCCGCAACATCCTAAAACTATTAACCGCCATCATCATCTGCCAACTAGCAGGCATAATCGGACAATTCTGGGTCACCCCCAACTTGGCATGGTATGATACCCTCCAAAAACCCGCCTACGCCCCACCTGGCACACTCATCGCCATCATCTGGACAACTCTCTTCACTCTCATGGGCATCAGCCTCTACATCGTCTGGAACAAAGGACTACAAACCCCACACATCAAACCCGCACTCACAATCTTCGCCACCCAACTAGCCATCAACACCAGCTGGAACTACTTCTTCTTCGCCCTCCAATCCCCCTTCCTCGGACTCATAGTCATTCTAGCCATGTGGATCACAATCGCCACAACCATCGCCCTCTTCTACAAAATCCACAAACCAGCCGCCCTCCTGCTTACACCCTACCTAGTCTGGGTAACAATAGCAACAATCCTCAACTACACCATACACACACTGAACTCATAACATCCAGCAAGCTTAGACGGCCTCATCGTCTGCTGGACCAGAAGAAACGCACACGGAAAAACCAATTCAATAGGGAGAAAGGAGAAGGCTTTGAGAAGAAAACGTTTCTTCTACTATCCATGTGCGTTTTCCCAGCCCCTCAACCTCAACCGTCGTAAGACTTACGATAACATACTACTATAAAAACCTTACCACACAACAAAACCAACAAACATATTTAAACCCTAATAGAAAAGTCTCTCCACTACGTCGAGAACACACACTAAATCAAACACACAGAAGACGCCTTAAAAGTAAGAAAAACCCGCGACCCTATATTCAAACTCATCTCAACAAAAGACCTCTTAGTAATCTGCGAAATGAACTCCCTCCCAGCATCAACCTTCAACCTCACCAAAGACCCTTGATCAGATATTTCCACAACCTTCCCCATGATAACATTCCTAGCACTCGACTCAAATCTATTCTTCGAGAGAATAATATCTTCAGGCCTTATGAAAACAGTAATTCTACCACTCCTCTGAAAAGCAGTTTCTATTGCTATTCCGCCATCTAACTTCACACGAGAAGTGCCCTCCTCAAAAATTTCTGAAGTACCTGAAAAAATATTTTCCAATCTAGCAAACTTTGATAGACTTTTTGATTTTTCAAGCATTTTGTCAACAGCACCAATTTCCACAATTTTGCCATTCATAAGCAAAGCGGCTTTTTCAGCGGTCTGTTCGACTTGAAAAATGTTATGAGTTGCCATCAAGATAGTCGTGCTTTTTTGCCTATTAATCTGTCTGATGACCTCTTCAATTATAGAAGCACTTTTAGGATCAAGATTTGCCGTTGGCTCATCCAGAAGCAAGATAGAAGTGTCAAGCGCTAACGCTCTAGCCAACGAAACTCTTTGTTGTTCTCCTCCCGAAAGCTTTTTTGCTAGACGATTTTCGTAGCCCTCAAGTTCCACCATTTTTAGCACTTTTTTTATTCTTTCTCCAACTTGCTTCTCAGGTATGTTTCTCAGTTTTAAACCATAAGTAATATTGTTGTAGACAGGCATACTGAACATTGTTGTTTTTTGAAAAACCAAAGTAGTGTTTAACTTAGCCCTATCCCTATTTCTGTCTTCAATTCTCTCGCCATTGATATGCACTTCTCCACTATCAGGGTCTTCGATGCAAGCAAGAATCTTCAGCAAAGTAGTTTTTCCCGAGCCATTAGGGCCTATTACGGTAAAAATTTCACCTTTTCGAATTTTCAGCGTTACATCATCGAGAGCTTTAATCTGTCCATAGCTTTTTGAAACATGCTTCAACTCGGCTAAGACGCTCATTTTAACCGCCTCTGAATAAGATTGGTTAGAAGACTTATTGACAAAACAATGGAGAGCAATATTAACGCTAGCGCTATGCTCAACGCCACGTTTCCACGTGTAGTTTCTAAGGCGATTGTTGTGGTTAAGACTCGTGTTCGCCCGCGAAGGTTCTGTCCAATCATTAAAACAACGCCTAACTCAGCAATTGCTCTATTGAACCCAGCTACAACAGCTAATACAACCCCTGAGGTCGATTCTTTGAGAACCACAAAGGACGCTTCAATTTCTGAAGCCCCTAACGTTTTTGCCAAGTCTTTCACATCAGGATTAACAGCTTCTACGGCACTTGCTATGAAACTTATTGTGATAGGGGTAATTAGAATGGCTTGTCCTATGGAGACCCCTATAGGGTTTAAGAATAGATTTAGGGAACCAAGAGGACCAGAGCTTGAAAACATAAGATAGAGAATCAAACCGAGAGCAACTGTAGGTATCCCGAGAAGTGCATTGAACAGACCTTTTATGAAACGTTTCCCCACAAAGTCGCTAAGACCCAGCGCAACTCCTACGGGAACACACCACAAAATCGACAAAACTGTCGCAGTTCCTGAAATGTAAATGGACTTAAAAGTTATGCCAAGAATTTCTGGATCACCTGAGGCTATAAGTCGAATAGCCTCTCCAAAGCCTTCAGTAAACTCTTCTACAAAAAATACGAGCACTAAGAAAACAGCTAAGAAAGAAGCTACAACAAAAATTGGAATAAAATCTGCCTTTTTCACGTTGTCTCAGCTCTTGGAATGAGTCAATTTCACTTGTAAAGTTCAGGATACCCATGCTTGTATTTAGGCGGACACTCTGAACCTTCAAAGAAGACATGGTCCTTGATCATCTGCGCCATCATTGGATCTGCGTTGTACTTCAGGAGATTTACCGCTGGATAGAATAGGCCTTGTCCATATTTGTCTACTCCATACTCTTCAATTATCTGTTGCCCCTCTTCGGATATCAAGTATTTAATAAACGTGATTGCTCCCTCAAAGTTTACTTGTGAGTGAAGTGTTTGGTTTACAACTATTGCACTGTAAACGTTAAGCAGTTGTTGTCCTTGGGTCACAAGTTCTGTAAGATTAGGTACTAAGTTTGGGTCGGCGTTACTGTACGCAAGGAATGTTCCAATGTCAGTCAAAGTGTAGGCATTCATTTGGTTTGCTGTTTTCAAAGCGTTTCCCATTCCAGAACCAGTTTCTACGAACCAGCTTATTTCATCTCTTATCTCTGTCCAGTTGAAACCTGCAGCTATCCACAGATCTTTTTCCTTTGAATGAGTTCCAGAATTGTCTCCTCTTGAAACCCATAAAACTTCACCTTCTCTTCCTTTAGAAACAATTTTTGACAATGCTTCAATTGGAGATAAGCTGCTAATTTCAGCAGTATCTGTTTCAGGACCTACTATTTCAAAAAAGTTGTACGCAATTATTTTTCTGTTGACGCCGTAGCCTTCTTCAAGAAATGTGAGTTCGCTTGAAGGCGAGTGTACAAGTATCATGTCTGCGTCTCCTCGTTGGGCGAATTGGATGGCTATACCTGTTCCGACTGAAACGAAGTATACGTCGATGTTGTGTTTGACTTCGAATTGGATTTCCACTTCGTCCAGTAGTCCTGTGTCAAAGAGGCTGGTAGTCGTAGCGACGACTAGTTTCTCTCTTGCTGTCATGTTGAAATATAAGGTGGTGCCTCCAACAGAGGCTACTGAGGTTATGGCTGCAACTATTATGACTATTCCCCATGTGCCAAGTTTCATTTTTAACAACCATTATGTTTGGCTGTACATATCGATGCTGTAACCTTAAATACTTATCGCTCTTTAAAATTGCCCAACCATACGCTCAACGAAGCCTCCAAAGTTACATCATGAAATATAGAAAAATTTTCTCTTGGAACCGCAACAGTAAAGTAATCAACTGTTTTCTCTAAATCCACAGAAAAGACGAAAATGGAATCGACATGAGTGTAGACACAGTTTTGGTCTTAGACTTCGGCGGTCAATATTGCCACTTAATAGCAAGGCGGATAAGAGAAAACAACGTTTACTCAGAAATTGTTTCCCACGACATCTCGCCGGTTGAAATAAAAGACTGGCAAAAAATGGTTAATGTTAAAGGTCTTGTATTGTCTGGTGGTCCTCAGAGTGTATTTGGATCGAGCGCTCCTAAGATTGACGTTGGAATTCTCGATTTGAATCTACCTGTTTTAGGACTTTGTTATGGACATCAGTTAATAGCTCAAATCACTGGAGGATTAGTCAAGCCTGCAGAGAAGAAAGAGTTTGGCATCGCCTACACAACAATACACAAACCTGTCGGCGTGTTGAAAGGATTAAGCGACAAAGAAAAAGTTTGGATGAGCCACAGCGATACGGTCTATAGTCTTCCAAAGGAATTTGAAGTCTTGGCACATACTGAAAACTGTCCAGTTGCTGCTTTCCGCCACAAAAAAAGCCTCATTTACGGGTTGCAGTGGCACCCTGAAGTAATTCACACCGAAAACGGGGGCAAAATGTTGAAAAACTTTCTCTTCGAAGTATGCCGATGTCAGCCAAATTGGACGATGGAAGATTTTATCGAAAAAGCTGTGGACGAAACAAAAAGATTGTTAGGTGGCGGTAGAGCAATAGTGGCGTTAAGTGGGGGCATAGACTCCAGTACTACAACAGTCTTGGCCTCCAAAGCCATAAGCAAAAACCTAACAGCTGTATTCGTAGATCACGGCTTTATGCGGGAAAATGAACCAAAATTTGTCAAAAACACGTTCCAAAAATTTGATATGAACTTCATAGCCGTTGATGCTCGAAAAAGGTTTTTACAGAAGCTCCAAGGCATAACCGATCCAGAGCAGAAACGCAAGATTATTGGCGAAGAGTTTGTTCGCGTTTTCGAAGAAGAAGCGAGAAAAGTTGGTGCGGAGTATCTTTTGCAGGGGACTATTTACCCAGATAGAATTGAATCGGGATTTCGGAAGTTTTCGGACAAAATAAAGACGCATCACAATGTTGCTGGCTTGCCAACGAAAATGGAGTTCAAAGCAGTTGTAGAACCATTAAGAGATTTATACAAAGACGAGGTGTGGAAAGTTGCCCAAAAGTTGGGGCTGCCAGACAAAATTGTTAAAAGGCAACCTTTTCCAGGACCTGCTCTAGCTGTAAGAATAATAGGTGAGGTCACAGAAAGCAAATTGGACATTGTGAAAAAAGCGGACAAGATCGTTACTGACGAAATTGAACATGCTGGTTTAGAGGATGGATTGTGGCAGTATTTTGCGGTCTTAGCAGACACCAAAAGCACAGGAGTGAAAGGAGATACTCGAGCGTATGGTTGCATGGTAGCAGTGCGGATCGTTGAAAGCAGAGAAGCCATGACCGCTAGTTTTGCAAAGATCCCCTACGAGATTCTTGAAAGAATTTCTTCAAGGATAACCAACGAGATACCTGAAGTTACCCGAGTGGTCTATGATATTACCCACAAGCCACCTGCAACAATAGAATGGGAATAAAATCTCAGGAGAGAATGAGCAGTGATGTTTGCACAAATAGAAGCTAAAATAAGAAAAGCTCAGAAAACTTTCAAACAGCTTCATTACTCGCTGGAGAAAATCTCTATCAGGGAATTCTACGATTGCGTGACTGGAGAAATATTTTCTGAAGATAAAACAACCATTCAAGATGTCTTGGGCAACGAATTTCTAATTATTCATGAACTAGTGGAGATGAGCGAACTTAAGAAGATGGGAATAGAAATAAACAAACGCACAATAATGGAAGCTCCGAAAGCCATGATTTACACTGTCCATTTTACCGCCATGGAACAAGAGCTTAACTATGCACTCCTCAAAAAAGACACATTCTATGCGAAAATTAGACTCTGGCAACATAAAGAAAGTGTCTTAGACGATGATCCTAACCTTCCAGAAGAACTGAGGCCAAAAGCAGAGGAAATCCTTGAAAAATACAACAAGCTTGTGGCTGAATTAACTTGAAATGATTGTGCTTTCGTGTAAGAGCAGAATAGGGAAGATAATGTTTAGCACAACGTGAAGCTTTTTGTATTTTAACAAAGTTTTTAGTTGAGTATTACAGAATCTAAATCCCTACTCGGAGAATAGAAAGAACGTTGAAAGCTCTAATCTTAGCTGGAGGCGTCGGAACAAGACTACGTCCCCTAAGCTGCACAAGACCGAAACTTCTCTTTCCAGTAGCTAACAAACCGCTTCTCGACTTGACACTTGAAAGACTATCAGAAAATGGCGTAAAAGAAGCAATACTAGCCGTCAACTTTATGGCAGAAACCCTTGAACAAATCTGTGGCAAGTCAAAATATGGAATAAAGCTTCACTACTCCCGAGACGCCCCACCAAAATCTAAAACCACCCGCTCATCTCAAGGAGCCTTAGGAACAGGAGGACCTATAAAACAAGCTGAAGAGCTACTGGGAAGAAAAGAACCTTTCTTCGTGTTAAACGGCGACATTCTAACTACCGTAAACTACTCCGAAATTATGGATGAACACAAAAATAATGATGGTATAGCCACAATTGCTCTCCACAGAGTTAGAAACCCAAGCCGCTACGGAGTAGCGAAATTGACAAAGAAAAATCGGATCACAAGGTTTGTGGAAAAACCTTCCAAGGAAGCGCCAGGCAACCTTGTAAACGCTGGCATTTACGTCTTCGAACCAGACATATTTAACTACATCCCAGCAAGTAAACGATGCTCTATAGAGCGAGAAATCTTTCCAAAGCTTGCGAAGGAAGGAGAGCTTTTCGGTCATGAGATTAAAGGTTTGTGGATAGACGTTGGGAAGCCAGCAGACTTTATTGAAGCTAATAGGCTTTGGCTTGAAGTGGGAATGAAAGTAGATAGCTACTTCACGAAAGCGAATGTTGGAAAGAAAACGGAAATCAAGGAAGCAGTGGCTATTGGAGAAGGCGTAATTGTCGGAGAAAAATCAATCATAGGTTCAAACGTGTCTTTAGGAGAAAAGGTTTCTGTAGGGAAAGGAGTTCACATTAAAGACTCGATAATTTTACCCCACACTACAATCTCAGATCTAGCAACGATCGAGGGAGCAATAGTAGGCGAGTCTGTCACCATCGGAAAAAAGGTAAAAATTGGAAAAGGATGCTTAATAGGCGACAACGCCATAATTAAGGACAACATCACTCTCACATCTGACGTTAAAATCTGTCCATCAAAAGAAATCACCGAAGACATACTCACACCTACATGCATAATGTAACAGAGAAGAATGAAAATGGAAAAGTCAAAGCGGTTATTTGGAACAAATGGCATCCGCGGAGTAGTTAACAAAGAGCTGACCCCAGATTTTGCAATAAAAATTGCAGAAGCTATCGGTACCTTCTTCAAGCGAGGCAAAATACTCGTAGGATACGATGGTAGAATCAGCAACATAATGCTGGCAAACGCAGTTACAAGTGGGCTAGTTTCAACAGGATGTGACGTCTATGACGCTGGAATGGCGCCTACGCCTTGCATCCAATATGCAGTTAAAAACCACAAAATGGATGGAGGAGTCATGATAACAGCCTCCCACAACCCACCAGAGTATAATGGAATCAAAGTCATGGCAAAAGACGGTGTAGAAATCTCACGGCAACAAGAGATCAAAATCGAAAACGTGTTCTTTGAAAACAAGGTGAACCATGTTGACTGGCAAAGAGTTGGACAGACACACGTTTTAACCAAAGCCTTGTACGAATACAAGGAAACAATAAAAGAGCATATTGATGTAACTGCTATTGGAAAAAAGCATTACCATGTCGTAGTGGATGCTGCCAACGGCGTAGGCGGCTTGGTGACACCTTACTTACTTAGAGAGTTAAACTGTCGAGTCACTACTATAAACGCAAACATTGACGGAACATTTCCTAACAGATTACCAGAACCCATACCAGAAAACCTACAAGACCTTGTAACAACAGTGAAGGCTGTTAGAGCAGATTTCGGCGTGGCTTTCGATGGCGATGCTGACCGCTCCATTTTTGTAGACGAAAAGGGAGAGGTGCAATGGGGGGACCGCACCTTTGCCCTCATAGAAGAGGATTTCCTACAAGCAAATCGCGGAGAAACAATCGTTACGCCTGTAAGTTCTTCACGGGTGGTCAAGGATGTTGCAGAGAAATATGGTGGTAAGTTGGTTTGGACCAAGGTTGGCAGCACTATTGTTTCATACACTATGAAGAAATTAAAAGCACAGCTTGGAGGAGAAGAAAATGGAGGCGTATTTTATGGTCCCCATCAGCCAGTGCGAGACGCTGCAATGACAACTGCGTTGATCTTAAACATAATGACGAAAACTGGAAGAAAACTGTCCGAATTATTGAACGCATTGCCTCGTTACTATCTTGAAAAAGATAAGATACAATGCCCAAATGAACAGAAAACTTTGGCACAGAAAAAACTGGTCGAAGAAGTCAAACATTTGTGCCCCGAAACTATCGACGGTGTAAAATTGTGGTTTCCAGACAAAAGCTCCATTCTCATAAGACCAAGCGGAACCGAACCTATATACAGATTCTACGCCGAAGCAAAAACAAAAGAAAGCGCGTCTAGGATAGTTAAAGAATATAAGCGAAAACTGCAACAAATCATAAGCCTCTAAAGCCAAGGCACCTCCTCAGGTCCATGAACGCTAATGCCCAAGATAGACACCTGTAAAGTGAAAAAAAATGCCCAGCATAATGAACATTAAAGAAGAAAACATCGACAGCTTCGAAAAACGTGGAAACTACACAGTCAGCATTATCGAATGTGGCAAAACTGGTATCTCTCAAGCTTGTCTTTTTGCAGACGCAGGATTCAAAGTAATAGGTGTAAACTCAAATCCGCATATACTTAAATTGCTGAAGAAGGGGCAAACTCCACTCTTCAAGGAAGGAACCTATCGAACGCTAGAAAAATATGTCAAAGAAGGAATTTTCACCGTATCTTCTGATGCTAGAGGGGCTGCATCTGAAAGTGATATCATTGTTATTTTCGTTCAAACAAAAGTTGACGAGAAGAAAAAGCCAGACTATTCTCTCTTAGAGAAAACATGTAAAGAAGTAGGTATGGGCCTAAAAAGAGATTCTTTAGTTCTATTTGTCAGTACAACAGGACCTGGAACAGTTGAAGGCCCTATGCGTGAGGTTTTGGAAAAAGCATCTGGGTTAACGGCTGGCATAGATTTTGGTTTAGCGTATAGTCCTACTAGAACAAATTATCGGAAAAGATTGGACGAACTTTCTAACTCGTTAAGAGTTGTGGGCGCCTTAGATGAATCCAGTCTTAGAATAGCAAATCTCATCTTAAGCAGAATAACAAAAGCCGAGATTATAAAAGTCAGCAGTATAAAAACCGCTGAAGCCGTAAATCTTTTCCAAACCGTAGACAGCGAGACCAATCTAGCTTTGGCAAATGAGCTTGCTTTCATGTGCGAAAGACTCAAAATAGACCTTCTTGAAATCTTGAAAGTTGTCAACAAGGACAAAGCTTTTCATTTAACATTGCCCGGCATAATGGACGATGCGGTTCGGAGAGATTTTTATCTGCTTCTGGAGGAAGCCGAAAACATTAACCTGAACCTTCGTTTGACGCCTTTAGCTAAAAAGATAAATGACGAAATTGTGGATTACACGCTTCGCTTAGTTAAAGATGCGCTGAAGGTTTGTGGCAAAACAGTGAGGAGAGCAAATGTTTCGGTTTTAGGGATTTCTAGACGTCCAAACATCAAGGAACAACCTGGAACCTTGAAAAAGCGCATTATTAGCCATTTAAAGAAGAAGGTGAAAGTGGTGCAGGTTTACGACCCGTTTTTCTCCAAAAAAGAGTTGATAGAGCTTGGTTTTGAGGGAGAAAAGTTGTCAAAAGTTGTTGAAAAAACAGACTGCTTGGTTATTTTGGTGGGACATTCTAAATTTGAGCGATTAAACCTGAAAAAAATTAAGTTCTTGGCGAAAAAATCGCCGGCAATAGTTGATCTTAGCCATGTTGTAGATCCATTGAAGGCAGAGAAGTATGGGTTTGTGTATCGTGGCCTGGGACGGGGAGTTTGGACAAAATGAGTAAACTTGGTGTTGCTGTTATTGGCGTGGGTTTCTGGGGTAAAAATCACGTGAGAGTTTTCAATGAACTCCCGGAGACAGAGCTTGTAGCGGTTTGTGACGTAAACGTAGAAAGGGCAAAAGCCATTGCTATACAATACGATGGCGTCGAAGCGTATGGTGATAGTCGGAAATTGCTGAAACGAAGAGACATTGAAGCAGTTGGTATCTGCACATGGACAACGACTCACGCAGTTGAAGCAATGAGAGCACTAAAAGCTGGAAAACATGCATTGGTTGAAAAACCATTAGCTAGTACAATCAAAGAAGCAAAAAAAATTGTGGATTTCGCAAAACAAAGAAACAGGCATTTGATGGTGGGTTTCATAGAGAGATTTAATCCAAGCGTGCAACGAGCCAAGAATATGTTGAAAACTGGGGAAATTGGTGAGCTTGTCTCAGCTACTGCAAAGCGGGTTTCTAAGTGGCCGGAAAGAATCGGTGATGTGGGAGTTGTAAAAGACTATGCTATTCATGAGATAGATATTATGCGGAAAGTCTTTGAAGAAGATCCAACAACGGTTTATGCGATTGTTGGAAATTTGAAGCACACAAAATTTGAGGACTATGCTCAGATAATGCTCACGTTTGAACATGGGAAAACGGCTTTTATTGAAGCAAACTGGTTGACACCTGACAAGATTAGAAATTTGACGCTTACGGGTAGCGATGCAATATTGTTGCTTGATTATCTAAAGCAAGAAATCACTGTAGAGACTTCAGAGAAGACGTTGAAGCCGCGGTACGAGTGGAAAGAACCGCTAAAGCTGGAGTTGCAGCACTTTGCGAAAAGCATACTTGAAGATAAAGAGCTAGAAGTCACTGGTGTTGACGGCTTGAAGGCCTTAATGATTGCTGAAGCTGCCATAAAATCCTCTGAAAAAGGTAGTGCAATAAAACTGAAGTTTGACAAAACTTGATTTAACTTTTCTTTTTTGCTTTTGCTTCTAAGTTAAAAGGTTTGCCTTCCGCAAGGATTTTTTTGGGAATTTTGTTTTTCCACTTTTTGAAGAAGGGAAGTTCATCTTTTTCGTCACGAAGTTCGTCGGGCAACATTTCAGGGATCTCGTCGCGAATTGGGTACCAACGTAGACATTTTGGGCAGATGATTAATCCTTCTATGATCTCTTCTTTCTCCTCGAAAACGTGAAGCTCGAGGGGGTAGTATTTGTCGATTGGACAAGCCAGAATGTCCATCAGCTTTTTCTTCATCCAAAACGTCTCCTTGCAAACATTTGTTCTATGTTCGCTTAAAAGACTTATGCAGAAAGCTTTATGTCTTCTTGAAGAATGTTTAGCGTTGGAGGATTGAAGATTTTGGAACTTAACCAGATTTTCGAGTTTCAGAAAAGTTTTGACAGACGGATGGACTGGAACAGATATGAAGAATGCGAAACTCTGGAAGAAATAGTGGCTTTTATGGAACACTTTGCTCTTGTAGTTATTGATGAACCCGGGGAGATTTATCGTGTTAGGAAAAAGTTTCTCAGAGATAAGCAAAGTCTTGACATTGCTACTTTAAAGAAGGAGTTTGTCGACATTTTCATTTTCGTCATGCATGGCTCAATGGCTCTAAAGATGAACCTTAAAAAGGCGAGCATAAGACCTCAAAGAGTCGGATTGAGAGGTCTACATGGAAACATAACAACAACTCTATCTTTTCAATAGCCGCAAAAGTTTTTCTTCATAAGAGTTTTTACTGAGGGCATCCTTAGACATCTATTAGGAGCAAGATGTTATTCCTATGGAACGTAAGTTTCACGGATGCAAGTCGTGAAATTAGGCTCGAGTTTTACGATTCTTCTAGCAGAGAAATTAGAAGTTTCACAACCAGCCAGTATAAACCCTACTTCTTGGCAATTCACCCTCTATCAAAAGACGAGGAAGAAGCAGTAGCAACTGTTCAGGGTGAAGTGGAGCTTGTTAAAAAGCGAAACCTATTCACTGATGAAGTGGTGCAGCTTGCAAAAGTCAAAGCTTGGACTCCAACATTCCTTAAAAAACTACATGGACAGTTTAGGGATGTCTGGGAAAGCGAAATCGAATATGACAGAAGCTGTATTTACGATAACGGCTTAGTTTTTGGCGCCCCTTACACTCAACAAGGCGGTAACTTCGTAGCTGTTAAAGACGCCCCGCAAGGCTTGAGACAACAATTCGACAAAGCTTTTGCTCAAGAGAGGAAGACAGCCTCGCAGAAATATGCACAGATCAAAGAATGGTTCAACCTTTGCAATCAGCCAATTCCAGAAATTGACCTAGACCTGTTGGGTGGCAAAGAAAGACAGGAAAACGCTACAGAACAAATCTACCTCGCCTTTTTGCTTGCGAGGATAGCTAACATCCCAGTCCCAGAAGCCCACACCAGCCGAAGAGTAAGCGACTGGATAAAATCCATGATATACACATATCTGCGCAAAAACAACATCCTTATTCCAACATCTACAGAGCTGCGAAGAGGACAAAAAACCCACAGAGTTCCCGGTGCCCTCACAATCGAACCAGAAGCAGGAATATACTTCAACACAGTTGTCTGCGACTTCGAAAGCCTCTATCCAAGTTGCATAGATAGTTACAACCTCTCCTACGAAACAGTAGACTGTCCGCATGAGGAATGCAAAACTAACAAGATTTCTGATATAGAGCATCACATTTGCACAAAACGAAAAGGTTTCTACTCCTTACTAGTAGGGGCGTTGAAAGACCTAAGAATTCGCTGGTTTAAACCTCTCTCTAATAATGCTTCTCTCTCTGAGGAAGAAAGACACTTGGCAAAAGCAGCATCAAAACTGCTCAAGCTGATAAGTGTTTCCAGCTACGGTGTAACTGTCCGCATCCATGGAGTTGCCTGCCCACCCCTCGCAGAATCTATGACAGGCTATGGTCGATGGGCACTGCAAACCACGTGGAAAATTGCAAAAGAAAACGGGATGCACCCAACTTACGGCGACACCGACTCCGTTTTCTTAGACAACCCTATACCATCACAAGTGCAAACCCTAATTGACACCGTTAAGAAACAGTTGAACCTAGACTTAGCCGTAGAAAAGCGCTACGCTCTCTGTGTGTTGCCAAAGGCTAAAAAGGCATATTTCGGCATAACAAAAGATGGAAACCCAGATTTGAAAGGATTAACTGCAATGAAATCTAACGCGCCAAATTTTATTCAACAAGTTTTCCATGACTGTGTTAATGTGCTTAGTTATATAAGGAATATGGAGCAGTATGTTTTGGCGAAAAAAGAAATTGTCGCTGTCGTTCATGACGGTATAAAGAGACTGCAGGAACGTGAAGTGGACCTTGAAGACCTTGTTTATTCGGTGCAACTGTATTATGACCAAAATGAAAGAGCAGGCAAAACAAAGATTATGCCTCAGCCTTATCAGTGTGCTTTGCAGCTGATTGACGCTGGCGAAAAACTGGGCCGCCGAGACACTGTTCATTTCATAAAGGTTAAGCCCTTCAACTACAAAGGTAGAACGTTCACAGTAAAGCCAGTCAGTCATGTGAAGAGTTTGGCTGAGATTAACTTGGAGGACTATGTTCGTAACTTGAGAACTGCTCTTGAGCAAACTTTCGAGTCGATGAATATAAAATTGGAAAAAGACATGAAGTTAACTGACTGGTTTGGGGCTTAAATGCTGATTTTGCCTTCCAAGTTCCATTCGCGAGTAGCAAATTTTTCTTTTTCCAGTCTCTGCGCAAGATTTAACTCAAAACTTGTTAAGCTTCTTTCCACAAGCTGCATACCTAGAGCTTTCTCAAATCCTATAGTCAATGCTTCACAAGCTTTGTCAGTTGATATATAGCTATCTAACTCTTCTGCAACCGACGTGATTTTTCTCTCAGCGATGCTTATCATGTCTACACAAGAGCCTTTCCAAAGAACCCTAAGAAACGTGAACATTTTCTCCAAGTCAACATTCAGCAAGAGCGTGCCATGTTGAAGAATAACGCCTCTCTTGTGAGCTTGTGAGCTTCCTGAAATTTTCCGCTCTTTAACGGTTATGTTGGGGCACTGTTTAATGTCACCTTTGTTGTATTCTGCGTCTACACCGAGAATGTTAGCAGCCTCAATTAACCCGTTGCAGATGTGCCTGTAAGCTTCTGCAACATCATCTGTTCCTAAATCTTCACATTTTACGATAGCACTGTATGTGATTTCGTCTTCTGAGTCATGATAAACTGCGCCACCACCAGATATGCGTCTAACCACGTCTACGCCATGGATTCGGCATTTTTCTAAGTAAACCTCGTTGTAGATGTTCTGAAAACGCCCGATAGACACGGCTGAAGGATGCCAGCGAAAAAGCCGCAAAGTATTTGGTACTTTTTCTTCAATTCTCGCTCGCAGTATAGCTTCGTCAACCGCCATGTTAACGAAAGCGTTGTGTGTTTCAAGTTTTAGCAATCGCCAAGTGGACATTTTTGGTTCAGCCTTTTTGAAAATATTCAAGTAGTAAATATAAGTGTGGACGAGATATTTTGGTTTGCTGATTGCGATGAGCATGGAGGTTGTGATTAGCCAAAAACTGTTAGATGTTATTTTAGAGAATGCGAGGGCTGTGTATCCTCGAGAAATGATTCTTCTTTTGCGCGGAAAAGCAAAAAAAGGCAGAATTGAAATTACCGATCTTGTTATTCCTCCATTGGCCACTCATGGCAAAGGGTTTTCAAGCTTTCCTGCACATATGCTTCCAATGGATTTTTCGCTTATTGGAAGCGTTCACTCGCATCCTTCTGGCGTGGCGAGGCCTTCAACTGTTGATTTAAACCGTTCCTTTGGCAGAATAATAATGATCGTGGCATACCCCTTTGTTGAAAAAGAGGACGTAGCAGTTTACAACCATTCAGGCGAAAAGATTGCTTTGCAAGTGACAGAATAGACTTGTCCAGTAAGGTCTTGTTGACATTTTTATTCGGGTGCATGCACTATTGACACGGTAACGTATTCAATCCTGAAAGAATAACAGGCAAAGATGGAAAGGGACAACATGAATCCTAAAGCATTTTCGAAAGAGGCTGCGAGAAAATTCCTCGTTGCTAAGCAGGGATTCCAGCAGGATGAAGGAAAGAATGGAACGTTGGAAGCAATTAAAAGGTTGGAGTGTGTCCAAATCGATCCTGTTCGTGTTGTCCATCACAACCATCATCTGGTTCTTCACAATAGAGTAAGCAACTACAAACCGTCATATTTGGAAACGCTACTCTACCAGGACAGGGCCCTGTTCGAATACTGGTGCAACGAGAAATCTATAATTCCCATAGAAGAATTTCGATATTTTCGCTATCGAATGCAGAATTACATGGAGTTTAACTCTCCCTTCTACGAGCGTTTGAAAGCCAAGCGGAAAGAGCTCGAAGACGCAATTCGACAGGTCTTATCTGCAATTGAAGCTGAGGGCGCATTGTGTGCGCAGGATATTGGCAAGAAAGTGGGAAGTAAAACTGCTAATCGCGTTTTAAATTTGCTTTGGGACTGCGGCGAGGTGATGATTCACCACGTGGAGGGAAACCGTCGATGCTATGACTTGACGGAGCGCATCTTACCCAAGAACATAAGTACTGAGATACCCAGCAGAGAGGAATACGATCAATTCGCGATTGAGAAATATATGCGGGCATATGGTCTAATTGATGTGCGCGACTGGAGATTCGGCTGGCTTTCTTTAAAAATTGCTCAACGTAAGGCAATAGTGGAAGATGTTATTAAAGATGGAAGGCTCAATCCAGTGAAGATAGAAGGAGTTAAACATGTTTATTACGTTATAGAAGAATGTCTGAGCGCTCTTGAAGCTGCAGAAGATTCTTCCATTAAAGAAAAAATCCATTTTATTGCGCCTCTTGATAATCTTATTTGGAACCGAAGAATGATTTCTGAAGTGTTTGATTTTAACTATTCTTGGGAGATTTACAAGGTGCCGGAGAAGAGGCAATATGGGTATTATGTCTTGCCCATTCTTTACAATACAAGATTTGTTGGAAGAATCGATCCAAAACTTGACAGAGCGAGTAAAACGATGATCATCAATTCTCTAGTCTTAGAGAGAGAAAGCTTTGAAGAAAACTTTGTTGTTGAATTGGCGACAACGCTTAGAAGGTTTCTCTGTTTTCATGGCGCTTCCAAAATCAAGATGGTAAAGACAAAACCAAAGAAGCTAAAGAATGCGCTGCTAGTTGAATTGAAAAAATCTGCCCAGTGATGCGTGATTTGTAGGAATTAGTGAGTCTTCCATATGACAGTTTAAATATTAGAAGCGTGGTTTATCGTAGCGAGAGGATCTGAAAGTATGGGTTCCAAGTCGCCAACAGGCGAATTCGCCGCAAGACAACTAGTTAAAAAAAGGAAGAAATTCCGTTGGAGCGACCGTTACTATAAACGGCGAACACTTAGGCTAGACGTAAAAGCCGACCCTCTACAAGGTGCACCTATGGCGCGAGGAATTGTACTAGAAAAGGTAGGTGTGGAAAGCAAACAGCCCAACAGCGCCATCAGAAAATGTGTCAGAACTCAACTCATCAAAAACGGTAGATCCATTACAGCCTTTCTACCTGGCGATGGCGCCCTAAATGCAATAGATGAACATGACGAAGTAATAGTTGAAGGCATCGGTGGCTCCAGAGGAGGAAGCATGGGCGACATCCCTGGCGTGAGATGGAAAGTAATCATGGTTAATGGTGTATCTCTAAACGAACTGGTATATGGCAGAAAAGAAAAGCCAATGCGCTAAAAAGGTGCCAAGTAATGAGCAAACAAGCACAAGAGATTAAACTTTTCGGGAAATGGAGTTTTCAAGACATTCAGATACAAGATACTGGTCTAAAAAAATATGTTTCTCTTTCACCAGTTTATGTCCCTAACAGCATGGGAAGACATGAGCATCACAGGTTTCACAAGGCAGAAGTTAACATTGTTGAAAGGTTCCTAAACAATTTGATGAGACCTGGAAAAAGTGCAGGCAAAAAGGCACGAGCCATGAACACGTTAAGAAACGCATTTGAAATTATTCAGTTACAAACGGGAAGAAGCCCCATTGAAGTCCTTATAAAAGCTGTTGAAAATTCTGCTCCGGTTGAAGATACAACCAGAATTAGGTACGGCGGTGTTGCCTATCACATGGCTGTTGATATTGCGCCTCAAAGAAGAGTTGACATTGCCCTTCGCCTATTGTCGGAAGGCGCACGAAAGTCAACTTTTGGCAATCCTCGCACACTGGAAGAATGTATCGCGGAAGAACTTGTTCTAGCAGCAAACAACGACATAAAGAGCCACGCAGTGTCTAAACGTAACGAAATGGAAAGAATCGCCAGGGCCTCAAGATAACTTATTGCATATGCATTTCCACAACATCTTTATCATCCAAAACAAAGGACAACCCTACTTTCTGTGGACTAAATGGAAGCCGCTTCGACCAAACCTTTGCATAAAAAAAGCGTCTGTAAAAATCGGTGTGAATATGCTTAGCCAATTCCTCAATTGTTGAGTCTTTCTTTAAAATGAATGGTGCTGGAGACGGTTCTCTGCTACTTGGCTCTTTAGTGTAGACCCGAATTATTTCAAGCAACCTAAACAGTTCCATACCAAGTTTCTTCAGTCCATACCCAGTTTTGCAAGATACGGGAATTATATTAAAGCGCCCACCAACAAACCTTTCCAGTTCTTTGAAGTTTTCTGCCGCTCCTTTAACGTCGAACTTGTTTGCCACTATGATGGCAGGACGAAACACAGCACTCTCAAAAATTGAATCTTCTACATCGTCAAGTGTGGCATTACCATATATTTTCACGATGGCATTAGAAATTCTATAACTTTTTAGCAGCATCTCCACCTCCTTAAGCGTACAATTGACAAGTTGACCGATTACAAAGATTCTTAAGCCAACACCCATATGTCTCCGTTCTATTTCCACTCGTGCACTTGGCTTCTTTACAAGAACACGAGCATTTTCAAGTTCATCCAATAGAAAAGAAAACTGTTCACAAGAATTTTTGGATAAGTCAACCATCAAGATCAAACCATCAGAATTTCGAGCCAACGTTAATGTTTGTTGCCCCCATGCTTTTCCTTCCGCTGCGTCTTTGATAAGTGGGGGAGCCTCAACTATTTGAAATTGAAGATCTTCAAAAGGAAGCATGCCGGGAACTGGTTCACGGGTTGTGAAGGGGTAATCAGAGACTTCAACTTTCGCATTTGTTATAGAGGATAAAAGACTGCTTCGCCCTACCTTCGTTTGTCCTAAAATAACAATCTGAGCAGCTCCTTCTTTCTCAATAAAAAACTTCGACCCCCGTGTACCAACTTTTCTCCGTTTTTTCTCTTCTGCTTCTCTCCGCAAAGTAGCCATTTTCGTTTTAACTTGCGCACGAAGTTTTTCTGTGCCTTTGTGCTTAGGAACTAAACTCAGAAACTCTTGCAAAAGTTGAAGCTTCTCATTTGGGTTTCTAGCTATCGAAGCTTCGTCCCATTTCTTTTTTGCTTCTGCAGGCAAATTGGTAGGCATAGCAATGTTACCTCTTTCGATTGAGGGTCTAAGTAGTATCTATGTGTTTAGAGGAAAAAATGGTTTTTTAATAGTTTGCGTTGCTTGAGAACGATTGAGTCATAGAAGTTGACGTAGTCTTTTGAGAAAGTAAACTTAATATTGCTGAAAGAACAGTGATGTAAAACGAATTTCACCAATATTTGGAGGAAAGATATAAACAATATATGGAGGAGAAAGAATGAGCAAATCAGAGAAACCACACCTAAACCTAATCATTATCGGTCACGTTGACCACGGAAAATCCACAACCACTGGACACTTACTCTACAAAGCCGGAGCCATTGACGACCGAATAATAAAGTCCTACGAAGAAGAAGCAAAAAAGCTGGGCAAAGAAACCTTCAAATTCGCATGGGTCCTTGACAATCTTAAAGAAGAACGAGAACGAGGCTTAACTATCGACCTCCGATTTCTCAAATTTGAGACGCCAAAATACTTCTTCACCGTCATAGACTCTCCAGGCCACAGAGACTTCGTCAAAAACATGGTTACAGGCGCAAGCCAAGCAGACGCTGCTATACTGTTCGTTTCGGCGAAGAGAGGAGAATTCGAAGCAGGCATCGGTGCAGGCGGACAAACACGAGAACATGGCTTCCTTGCCTTCACACTGGGTTGCCATCAGCTAATTGTAGCCATCAACAAGATGGACGATTCAACAGTTAACTGGAGCCAAGAACGTTACGAAGAAATCAAAAGCGAAATCGGCCGCATGCTTAAAATGGTAGGCTTCAAGGTAGAGAAAATCCCATTTGTACCCACGTCTGGCTGGACAGGAGACAACTTGGTTGATAAAAGTGACAAAATGCCTTGGTACAAAGGACCAACACTATTTGAGGCTCTGGATGGTTTCGAGGTTCCACCAAAGCCGCTTACAAAACCGTTGCGCATACCTGTGCAAGACATTTACACAATCACAGGAGTAGGCACAGTACCCGTGGGACGCGTTGAAACAGGGGTCATAAAAGAAGGCGACTCGGTTATCTTCATGCCATCGAACTCAAAAGGTGAAGTTAAATCTATGGAAACACACCACGATAGAGTGCCTAAAGCTGAGCCAGGAGATAACATAGGCTTTAACGTGAGGGGCATATCGAGAGATGATGTGCGCCGAGGAGACGTCTGTGGACACCCAAACAATCCGCCAAGTGTCGCCAAAGAATTCATTGGGCAGATCATAGTAATTTACCATCCTACTGCAGTTGCAGCTGGGTACACGCCGGTGCTTCACTATCATACAGGACAGGTGGCTTGTCGGTTTACAGAGCTTATCAAGAAGATTGATCCTCGGACTGGTCAGACTGTTGAGGAAAAACCCGCGTTCTTGAAGACTGGTGATGGTGCTGTTGTGCGTATGGAACCTTTGCATCCTATTGCGGTGGAGACTTACACTGATTTTCCAGAGCTGGGACGTTTTGCGGTACGAGACATGGGTACTACAGTGGCTGCGGGTGTGATTAAGGAGATTACAAAGAAAGGACCTTAAAAGGCTGAGACTCTTTCTTTTTTTCTTTTTTTCCACGATATAGAGCTGCGCTGATTTTTCTCAACGTTTTATTAGGCAGTAAACATATTTTGACTGTTGTTTACGGTTGAGTTGAGAAAATGTCTGGAACTGAAACATTGATTCCTTATATTAAAGAGTCGAAAAAAGAGCCACAACCTACAATAATAATTGACAGCCACGAAGCGAGTAGTGCTTCAAAGATTGTTAAAGGGTTGGCGGAGCGCGGAGCCACGGTTAAGACTCATCCTCTGTCAAAAGGAGATTACATTCTTTCAGACCGTTGTGCTGTGGAGCGGAAGACGGTTCACGATTTTGTTTATACGCTTACACGTCGTTACCTGTTTGATCAGATTTTTGGGCTGAAAGAGCTTTATCCAACTGCAATTGTGTTGCTTGAGGGGTATTTGCCGATTATTTACAAGTTTACGCGTATTAATCCGTCGGCTGTTTGGGGTGCCATGTTTGCTTTGGCGAGGCAGGGGATTGCGTTGGTTCACACTACGAATTGGAAAGAGAGTGTTGATTTTCTTTATACTGCTGCTAGGCAGGAGCAGATTGTTGAGAGCCGTGTTCCTGTGGTGCATGCTGCTAAGAAGACTGCGACTTTGGCTGATGCGCAGTTGTACCTTGTTGCGAGTCTTCCTAACATTGGTCGCGAAAAAGCGTTATCAATACTTAAATCATACGAGACTCCTATGAATGCTTTGATTAATGTGGATGGTTGGGCGAGGGAAGTGCATGGTCTTGGACCTGTTATCAGTAAGAAGGTTAAGAAGGTTTTGAATACGCCGTTTAAGGAGTAGGAGTAGTAGAAGTTTGGATGTTGAGATTGCGCCTACGAAGAAAGTTGTTGTTTTTGGGGTTGACAAGCGTCCGTTGGAGGATTTTATTTGGTGTGCGTCAACCTTCAGCATACAACGTTTGTTTTGGTTGGATGGTTATCTCTTGTGTGCGGAGGTTTATGAGAAGGCTTTTGAGCATGAGATAGCTGAGCGTGAGTTTCCGATTAGTCAGGTTTGTTACACTGAGTTTCCGAAGTATAAGAAGTATTATGAGGTGGAGAAGGGAGTGCACATCCCTATAGTTAATGTAACAGGAGTGAAAATCTTCACAAATCTGTTGAAAGCAATCAAAGAAAACGAGAAGAAACATCTGGAAAGAAAAAACGCTAGTAAATAACATACGCGTATACAAGTCTTCAGATGCTTTAAATCGTAGTGAGGTATGCGTGCGCGCCACGTCTATTAGGCTCCTATTAGAATGGTCTACTCTCTGCGCAGAGAAAAAGCACACTCACTTCTTAAGACCCATAGCCACCACAATCGGAAGCACAATCGAAATCACATTAGTCAACAAAATAACATTCAACGCAACACTAGAAAACATCTCAGCACCCGCAAGCCCAACGGCAAGCGGCAAAGTACTCATAGCGGCCGAAGCCACACCCTTCCCCACAATCAACCCAATAGCCGGAAAATCAGAGGACAAAGAACTCCCCAAAGTCCCAATCTTAACCGTCACCAACCTGCTTCCATGAAGCAAAAGGCTAATCAACAATCCAACCAACAACTCAAACCAGCCCGTCCAAACATACAACAACCCAAGAAACACAAAGAAAAAAGTACTCAAAATAAACGTCAACTCCCCATGAAACCTCCCAATCAAAGCCTTCAAATCAGACAACTCACCAACATCAACCCTCAACCTTAAAGCCTCAGCCAACGACCTACAATTCCCCAAAATCAACCCAAAAGTAAACACTGCAATCCCTCCAGTCCCACCCAACAACTCAGTCCCAGAATACACCAACAACACGGCCGCCAACGTAAACGTATAAGTAAACTCACTCTTCCGACTAAAATACAAAACATTCAACCACCCTAACCCAAAAACCACACCCAAAAAAACCGAAACACAAACATTCCTCACCAACAAAACAGAAACCTCACCAACACCCAAACTCCCCAAAGTAATGTAACCCAAAAGCGTCAACGTAGAAACCAAAACAATCGGATCATCAATCAACGAAGATACCGTCAAAGTAGTCACAGTCTTCTCCCCAACCTGCAAGTGCTTACAAACCGCACTAACAGTAGCAGTACTCACACCACCCCAAGCCGAAGACAACAAAAAAGCCAAAGCCCACCGCAAACCAAACACAAAATGAAGAAAAACCCCGACCACTGTAGTGCTAAGCGCAAAGCCTAAAACCGACAACAACACCGCCCTCCGGCTCTGCGCCAGCACTTCATAAACATCCATATACATACCTGCATCAAAACCAATAAACGCAATAGTCAACGGAGCAAGATAAGGAACCACCTCAACCAACACAGCTCTATCAAAAAGCCCAAGTACCGGACCACAAACAACCCCCACAACTATCAACAAAATAACATTCGGCAACAAAACCCTACGAGACACCAAATCCCCAACAAAACTCAAAACCATAACAACCGCAACAGAAAAGAAAACAACTATAACTTCCATAACACCCCACCTTCTACAAAAATAGACTCTTTAGTTCAAAAACATATTTGTATTTGGGCGTTTATTAGTTGCTCTCTTTTGAGCTAAATAAAACCTACAGAGGTCTAAGAGTCACATACAAAACTTTTATTGCGTTACGCCATGCTTTGCCCAAATACGACAAGTGCCCTCCACTGAAACCATACAAGCTCCTTTAGGAGACTCAGGCATACATACATTCATAAACAAGGGACATTCGATAGGCTTGATTTTCCCAATCATAACCAAATGACACTGACATCCAGGCAAAATATCTCTACCAGTCTTCACTTTCACATCGTGTTTCTCTCGAGCGTCCCACTCTTTAAATTCGTTTTTTAAAGTGAAAGCTGAAGAGGGCAATCGTCCTAAACCTCGCCAACTACCATCAACCACATCAAAAACCTTACTCATAAGTTTCAATGCCTTCGCATTGCCTTCCCGCCTCACAACCCGCCTATACTCATTCTCCAACATAGCCGCACCATCTTTCAATTGCCTTAACAACATACTAATTGAAAACAAGACATCCAAAGGCTCAAAACCCGACACCACCACAGGCATGTGATAAGCACTTGGAAATATTTTGTAAGGCTTTAAACCAATAATAGTTGAAACATGACCAGGGGCAATGAACCCATCAATATGCAGATCTCCAACTCCCAACAACAATTCCATAGCAGGAGGAATTAAACGATGCGAGACAAGAAAACTAAGATTTTCAGGTGACTCCTTCAAAACTTCATTTGCCGTTGAGGGCGCTGTTGTCTCAAAACCAATCGCGAAAAAAGCAAATTCTCTGTCAGGTTCTTCTTTCGCCATCCTCACAGCATCACTAACCCCGTAAATGACACGCACGTCACCGCCTTTAGCTCGTGCCTCAGCTAAAGACAAGTTCGAACCTGGTACTCGCAAAACATCCCCAAAAGTTGCAATACACACCCCTTTCAACGCTAATTCAACGGCTTCGTCTATTTCTGCTGCAGGTAAAACACAGACAGGACATCCGGGTCCAGCAATAACCTCCACATTTTTCGGTAAAAGACTGCGCAGTCCAAAATGAGTTATAGTCCATTCGTGTGTTCCACAAACATGGCAAAACTTAACCAAATAATCCGGTGCAAGCTTCTGAATATATTTCGTAGCTCGTTCGGTTAGTTTTGGATCACGGAATACATCTTGTTTCTTCAAACATAATCACCTAAATCAGCATCTTAACACTTTTAAGCAATCTTTTCAGCTGACAATTACAAAACTCCTATAGCTTCATACATTTAGCTCTTCAATTTTCAGAATTTCGTTCCACAACTTAAGCGTCTCTTCAGCCTCCTTCTTGCCAATCACTTGGATAGCATAGCCTGCGTGAACTAAAACGTACTCATCAACTTTCGCCTCTATTAACTCAACATTTACTTCTCGAAGGACATCTTCTCCGAAGTCCACTTGAGCTACGTCACCGTGAATCTCTACAATTTTTGCTGGAATGGCCAAACACATGCTTTATCATCTATCGAGAATCTTTATCCCTCATAAATCAGTTTCTATGATCAACCGAAATTGCAGCCGCAAGAGCCTGTCCGAAGGAAATTCCACCATCACCAGCTGGAAGAGCTTCATGAACGCAAAATCTGATGCCGTTTTCTTCTACATACCTTCTGATGGATAACGTAATGTGCTTATTGTGGGCAACGCCGCCAGAGAACCCTATTGTATTTATGCCTGCTTTCTGTGCTGCTTCCACAGCAAGTTGAGCTAAGCCTTTTGCTAAATAGGATTGGGTTGAGTATGCCAAGTCTGCAACGGCAAATTTGTCTTTTGCTTCAAAAACAGCCCATACAATATTAGCTGTGTTAAGAATTCCACCTATAGTCTCTGGTTCTAGCTTCAGAACATCATAGCCATGTGTTGCTGCGGATTCTAACTTCATAGCTGGTTCTCCCTGATATGTTCTTTCATGGCAAATGCCTAGAATCGCTGAGGCTGTGTCTAATATTCGTCCGCAACTTGTGGTAGTTGGAGGCGAATGTCTGCTGTTTAGCTGGTTGATTATTGTTTGTGCTTCTTCTTTTCCATGAGGAAGGTGTCTGCTGTTTGATAGAAGCCAATCTTCAACATCCACAACATCCCAAAGTATTCCAGTTGCCATCCGAAGCGGATAACGCGTCGCTAAGTCACCGCCCATCATGGGTTGTTCTTGAAGATGACTCACTCGTTTAAAACGGTCTTTGCTGCATTGAAGAATTTCGCCTCCCCAAGATTTTCCATCTACACCATAACCATAGCCGTCGCAGACAATACCAATAACCTCGTCTAAGCCATGTTCCCCCATCAAAGAAAGCATGTGAGCGTGATGGTGTTGAACAGGAAAAACTACGCAATCTGTTTCATCTGCAATTTCTTGAGCTAGCTTTGTTGTGGCAAATTTTGGATGTAAGTCACAACCCACAGCATCAATCTCGGCGTTTGTCAGTAGCATTAAGTGACGAATAGTTTTCTTTAAGAAAGTAAAAGTTTCAAGATTTTCCACCTCACCTATATATTGGGAAATGAAAGCCTTGTCACGCAACAGAATACATGTGGTTACGTTTTCTTCAGCACCTGTGCCTAGCACACACTTTTTGAACGATGATTTTATGTTGATAGGTGCAGGGACATACCCTCGCGATTTGCGGATGAAACTCGTTTTTTTGTCATGGAGTCGAATGACTGAGTCATCGCATCTTTGGGCAATCTCTCTGTTGTGAAACAAGAAATAGTCCACTGTAGAGTCAAGCGTCTTCAAAGCTTTCCTGTTGTCGGTGACTATTGGTTCGCTTGGAGGGTTTGCACTGGTCATGACTAATGCCGGCTCTTTTACCTGATCGAACAACATTGTATGCAATCCTGTGTATGGTAACATTACGCCGACATTATGCAATCCTGGGGCAATTAGCTCTGAAAGATAGTAATTTTCTGCTTTGTCAAGAAGCACGATGGGTTTTGAATAAGACAATAGCGTCTTTGCTTCTTTTTGGTTGACCTTTGCAAAAGTGCGAACAGTTCCTATATCTCGTGTCATGATAGCGAAAGGTTTTTGGGCTCTATGCTTAACTCTTCTAAGTCTAAGAATAGGCTTATCCTTTGTTGTGGCAGTTGCTACATGAAAGCCTCCGTAGCCTTTGATTGCAAGTATATAACCCTCTTCTAGCAACCGTCCAGCTTCGCGTATTGGGTCTTTATGGGATAGAAGTTGACCTTTGTTTGTAGTTAGGTATACTTGGGGTCCACATTTGGGGCAAGCTACTGTTTGGGCGTGGAACCTTCTGTTGGCAGGATCTGTGTACTCTTTTTTACAGAATTCGCACATTTCAAAATTTTGCATTGTAGTTTTCTGTCTGTCATAGGGTAGTTGGAGGATTGCTGTGTAGCGAGGGCCACAGTTGGTACATGTGATGAAGAAATAGTTGTGCCTTTGGTTTTTTGGATTGCGTAGTTCCTCTAGACACTCGTTGCATATAGCGATGTCTGGTGGGATAACTGAACCTGTCAGTTCTCTTGTTTTTGAGCTTTTGAGAATTGTAAATTTAGTGAAATTTTCTGTTTCTTTGCTGTAGCGTGTAGGTATTTTATATATGCAAGCCAGAGGAGGTTTTTTCTTTTCTAAATCATTTAGAAAATGCTTTATGTCCTTTTCTCTGCCTTCTACAACAATTTCTACTCCTGCGTCGCCACGGTTTCTCACGTAGCCTTTGAGGTTGTTTGCGGTGGCTATGCGATAGATGAAGGGACGGAATCCTACGCCCTGAACGATGCCGACTGCTTTGATTTCTGCGCGCACTTGTTTAGGCTTCCTTCTTTGAATTGCACTTTTGAGAGCCCAAAATACTTTACGCTTTTCGTTTCGCAGCATTGAAGAAATGGCACATGAAGAGAGTGCGATTCGGTAGTCGTTAATATAGAAATAGGCGTGTGACTCTTAGGCTTCTATAGGTTTTATTTAGCTCAAAAAGCCACTAAAACACGCCCAAATATGAACGCTATCATATGCGCGCGCGCTTGATTAGCCGTTTACTTACGTGCTAACCTTTGATAGTATGCCTTAAACTGTGGATAATTAGATGGTTCACGCAGGAAGAATCGTTACTCACTCTTTTTTGGAAGCTAATGACTGTATGAACATGTTGAACTCTTTTATGAATCTCTTTCTTGTCATTGAAACTTCGATTACAGAGACGAGTATTCCGAGGAAGAACACAATTAATGCTCCTGAAATCACATACAGATTTGCTCGTGATAGGTAGTCGCTCCTCAATAGAGGATTGCTGATTCCTGATGCCCAGGTGTTTACAAATGAAGACAAAACTACATAAACGATGAGCGCTGAGATTATTGCTATTATAAAATACAATAGGTAATTAACAGAGAAGTCAAAATCGAGATTGACGTAACTTTTACCATCTTTTTTTTCAATGCCGACTTCAACTTCTCCCTTTCCATTATCAAAGGACATTGAAGTCCATGAGCCGAATTCTACTATTATGTAATGAGGTGGGGTCGAGTCCGATATTTTCATTCGTTTTTCATTGAAATAGTTCATTGCTAGATTAAAAGTCTCTTCTTGAGGAGCATCGACAGATAGGCTCATTTCTAAACCACTTCTACTGGATTTATATATGCACAAAGAACTTAAGAATTATTTTGTCAGCGACTACATTAGAAACCTAAAAATCATGATTAGCATTTTTGAAGATACCTTTATGAATTGCAACTGTGAAGTAACTGTCATATGTCGAGGGCATCATTTTATCGAATCATCATGCCTGAAGATGAAGAATGGAAGGAGATAAGGGAGCTACAGCATTCAGGTAAACTTCATTGGATTTTAAAACAAGTTTTTGTCTATACGAATCTTAGATAGTTCGAAAGGAATGTTTTGGAAATGGAACATTGGAAGGTAGTGGAGGTAAAGCTGCGGAGAAATCTTCCTTTTTCAATTTCACCGCGATACAAAGAAACAATCAAACACCATACATGCTATAATCCACTTGAAGGGAGATTACATGTGTTCCTAGAAGAATACGAGTCCCTTGAAGATTTAGGTAAAAAGAGGATTTTCATTCCCCTAATTTACAGGACTTGATGACTACCGATGTTTAGATAAAAGACGTACATTATCTTTGCTTTTGAGTGGATATGGAATCCAGTTTCAGGGGTTCCATCTCTTAAGCAACATCGAATTGCCAACAACTGTAAAATCACTTAATATCATTGAAGTAGCTGCAAATTCGGGTATTATCAAAATGCCAAGTGATGGATAAAGGACACCCGCTGCCAGAGGGATCATTAATAAATTATAAAAGAACGCCCAAAACAAGTTCTGCTTTATCTTCTCCAATGTTTTGTTGCTTAGATTAATGCTGACTCCCACGTCGCGCGGATCATCCTTAATCAAAACTATGTCCCCTGCCTCTATTGCAATATCAGTTCCGCTTCCGATGGCTATTCCCACATTAGCTTGTGTTATTGCAGGCGCATCGTTTATTCCATCGCCCACCATGGCGACAGAGCGGCCTTGGCTCTGCAACTTTTTTATCTCTTCAACTTTTCCAGCTGGGAGAACTTCAGCTAAAACATCATTAATGCCTAACTGTTTTGCAATTGCCTCTGCTGTTCTTCTCGTATCGCCAGTAAGCATAACAACTTTTAAGCCAGCTCTTTTAAGAATTTTAACTGCATCTTTAGAATGTTCTTTAAGTGTATCAGAAACAGCTAACAAACCAATAGTTTTGCCGTCAACAGCCACTGTTAAAACTGTTTTGCCTTCTTTCTCCAGCTTCTCAATGTCGCCTTCAAACTGTTCAATTGAGACCTTATTATTCATCATCAAGACACGGTTTCCAAGAAAAATTTGTTTACGCTTAAACCTTGCAACTACCCCAAATCCTGGTAGGGCTTCGAAAGATTTTGGTTCTGAAACGGTAATTCCTTCGTTTTCAGCTTTCTTCACTATTGCTTCGCCTATGGGATGCTCTGATCTCTTCTCGGCAATGGCTGCAATTTCTAAAACATGATTTCTATCTTTTGCAATAATGTCTGTAACTTCTAAATTGCCCTTAGTTAAAGTGCCCGTCTTGTCAAAAACGACAGTGTCAATTTCTCTAACAACTTCTAACACTGCTGTGTTCTTTATCAGAATTCCCTTTTCCGCTCCTTTGCCTACACCTATCATGATTGCGGCAGGTGTTGCGATACCTAAAGCACATGGACATGCTATTGCCAAGACAGAAACTAATGTTGTTACTGCTAACATTCCATCCTTGAAGACAAAATACCATGTTACAGATGCTCCGACTGCAATTGCCACAACTATGGGAACAAAAAAGTTGACAACGCGATCCGCTATTCTCTGGATTGGCGCCTTACTTGCTTGCACTTCACGGGATAGTCTAACAATTTGTGCTAACATTGTTTCTTTTCCAATTTTCTCTGCTCTGAATTTCAAGGTGCCAGTTTTGTTTATTGTTCCAGTGAAAACCGTGTTCCCAACATTTTTCTCAACTGGAACTGATTCGCCAGTTATCATCGACTCGTCTATAAACGAATGTCCATCAATTACAACTCCGTCAACTGGAATTCTGTTTCCGGGTCTAACAATTAATATGTCCCCAACTTCGACTTCTTCGATTGGAATTTCCCTTTCTTCGCTATTGCGTTCTACGATTGCTGTTTTGGGTTGGAGCGCCATAAGCTTCTTGACTGCGTCACCGGTTTTCTCGACCGCCATTTCCTCTAAAAGCATACCAAGTGTTATTGTGGTTATGACAACAGCTGAAGCCTCATAAAAAACCATGCTATTAACTGTGAATAGGGTTGAGTGCAAAGAATAAAAGTAGGCAGCTGAAGCACTTAGTGCAACAAGCACATTCATGTCAGCAAATCCACTTTTAAGCGAATTATAGGCGCCTTTGTAGAAATGCCAGCCTACAATGAACTGAACGGGAGTTGCCAATGCCAATAATAAAAGATTCTTTGTTGCAAAATTCAAGAAATAGGTGATGAAGACTATTGGGATTGTAAAAATAAGCCCAACAAAAAGAAGAAGCATCTGCTTTCTTAACTCTTTCTTGCGTTTCTCAGCTATGTCTTCAACTTGTTCAACAGCTTCATATCCACTCTTCTTAATAACTGTCTTAATCTTCTTAATGTCAACCTTGGCGGGGTTAAACTTCACGAAAGCTTCTTTGGCTGCAAAATTCACTTTAACTTCTATAATTCCTTCAACCTTTGATAAGTTAGCTTCAATTCGCTGTGCACATGCTGGGCAATGCATTCCAAGAATCTGCACGACAACATCTTGTTCTCTCATCTTTGATCAGCTTCAACTAGCTGAGGCACATAGACTAAGACAGCTTCAAATACGTCATTGAAATGGATAACATAAAAATATTCCGAAAATGTAAATGAATGACAGTCCCTTATCTAATTTGGCGGGGTCGTCGTCTAGCTAGTGTAGCTGGTTGAGTCATTGAGAGACACCTATCCTAGTCCAGTTACACCTAGAATGGTTAGGATACCAGCCTGGGGCGCTGGCGGTCCTGGGTTCAAATCCCAGCGACCCCACCACAATAAACCCCGGACAGTTGCTTCCTTTTCCTGAATAGTTTGATGTCGTTGTAGTCGCAGACGCTGAAATTGCGAAAGCCCAACTGAGTAGCCCTTTTAAGCACGACCGACTGATTTGAGATTGGTTGAGAATATTGAAGCCTGAACTCAAGAAAATTGAGGAATTGAAGTCTGTGGCGTTGAAGTTCGTGGAGGCGATCAACCATGGCGACTCGAAGGCGCTTATCAAGCTTCAGACCGAGGACTTCACACTCGTTGATGCAGAGGGAGGCGTGTTCCGCGGTCGAGATGGCTGGGAAGGCTATTTCGCAGATTACCCAAAATATAAGATTCACATTCAGAAGGTTTTGACAGGGGGCAGCGGCGTGGCAATCATCGGCAAAACAACGGGCTCGCAGGTTCCGCCTGAGATCGAAGCGAAAGAGACGGTTCTTTGGACCGCTGAAATTCGTGACGACCTTGTGGCTGAATGGCGGTTATACACTGATATCCCTGCTTGCGCACAAACACAAGACTAGACGTTTCGCGCGCTAAGATATGTGCCTGCTGGGGCACATTAGAAAAACAGGAAATACCGCGGTACACGTTTCATGTAGTCCCAGTATGAATCACCATATCGTTCCAAGCAAGCTTTTTCCTCGGCTAAAATTCTAAAGTGGAGGAATAATGAAGATATGATTTGTATGAATAGTGCAAGCCATGAGCCTATGGCAATGCAGATCCCCAGAAATGAAATAAAAAACATGAGTTGTTGGGGATGGCGGGATATTCTGTAGAGTCCTCCAGTAACCAGCTGATCAAGGGGGGCATTTTTGAAATTAAAAAGAGCGATAACGAATCCTGCTAACCCAAGGGCAAATAAAATGATTCCGGGGATGAAAACATTGGATCCGATTTTCAACGGCGTGAGGATGATGAGCACAAAATACACGAAGGCCAATACGCTTCCTATACCTATGAGAACCCTATTCCTCTTAGCTCGTCCAGATTTGTCGTACAGCCTTGCCACCACATTCTTAGGAAAAACCCAAAGCAACAAACCATATACCAAATAGAACAAGCATATGAGGATCCACCCATTAAGCAGCCCTATTGCTAACGCGGGCATTGGTTCCATCGCATTCTCAACCCCTCTAATCCACCAAGATTATCCTTCATCTACTTGCTTTGCTTTTACCTTTTGTCCAGCCAGGTTACTCTCCATTCAGAGACACGTCCACCCCGGATTTTAGCAGTCCATAAGCTTGGACCATTTAGCCTTCGCTCATTAGAGCAGGTAGAATAACCAATCATAACCGCTACATTGTCGGTGACAGTTACAGAAGTGAAGATATTCCGGTAGTCAGGAAAATTCTTAAAAAACCCTTCCCAACCCTCTTTCATATTTCCATCTACATCTCCAGAATTATCTATGAAGATGTGGTCATCAGTCATCAACTTCACTAAACCATCAAGATCTCGCTGGTTTATCTTCTCATTGAATCTCAA